>FWPU01000012.1_pt1 | contig 235844 bp, 174 predicted proteins | sample 2228361 | NCBI WGS metagenome assembly FWPU01 (sample SAMEA103939777, study PRJEB20133) | metagenome
GCCGTTCGACTTGCATGTATTAGGCCTCCCGCTAGCGTTCATCCTGAGCCAGGATCAAACTCTCCGTAGTGAATCTCTTCACTCTTGACCCAATCGTCCGCTCTGCGTTTTTCCTTACCTCTCCATCCGTGTCAATGAACTTTTCGGAGCGCATCCTCGCTTCGACACGCATTCGCATCTTGCGATGTATGCCTCCTGTATCTTGATTGAAAACAACTTCAAACTTGTCTGTCGGGATATACCCTTTTCGAAAAGCGGGTGCAAAGGTATAGTCGCTTCTTTCATTGGCAAACACTTTTTCAAAAAAAATTTTTCACCCAGCTTCTTCTATCCTGGTGCACCCTTCAAAACACGCTGGTTTTCAATTGAAGACATTCCAAAGAAGACGGTGGGTCAAAACAAATGCGCTTCTATACGTACTTACAAGGAGGCCTATTCCGCCCAGCGGGGTATGGAACGGCTGATATGAATTGAGGCTCGAATCTTTTTTCATCCATCCTTTTTCTCCTTGCTGGTTGACATTCATCACATCTTTCCACCTGCTGACATCTGATCTTTGGCACGCATTCAATACTGCAACCATGGAACCTCTCGATAGTGAACTCGATCGACTGGCCAAAGTGCTCGCCTCTGACATTGCAAGCGATGAACAGCAATTTCATGCCGTGGGTCCACAACTCATGACGAGTGGCCAGCTCATCAGCCTGTATGGGAAACTGGAAGAACGCCTGAGCCAATACACTCAGTGGCAGAAGCTCTTCATGAACCTGGCACTTTGGTCACCTCTCAGCTTGGTCATCGGGGGACTGCTGCTATGGATAGGGTTGTCAAGATTAGGGTTCTTTTTGCTGTCCTTCTTTCCCGTGGGCCTTCTTTTCTCAGCCATTGGAATTTTCAAATTGTACACAACCCTTGGGCCCCTGAGCAACATTGATTGGATGTTGGAAGAGGTAAAGACCGAACTGAACCGCCGGCGGCAAAAGAAAAAAAAATAAATAGGTGGTCATCTTTCAATTGCTTGGCCATGTGACAGAGGTACCTAAACCCTTGCTTTTCCTCCTTCAATTTTGCACCCGCTTTTCAAGTGGTCGACTTGCACGCAGATTTTATCAGCATGTGCAGAAGCGACCACCTCGAGGCAGCTCTTTCAAACCCCATTGAATCTTTCACATCAAAACCACCGTAACATGTTCCGCCTGTTCACCAAGACCAAAAATTCTGCATTCGAAAACCTGTCGGCCAATGAATTTCTCTCACGCATCCAAAACACACCAGACGCTGTGGTACTGGACGTGAGGACACCTGCAGAATTCAGTGAAGGCACCTTACCCGGTGCGATCAACCTCGATATTTTCAATGCCTCGTTCAGAGACGAATTGGAAAAACTCGATCGGGATAAGACTTATTTCGTGTTTTGTAGAAGTGGTAGCCGCAGTGCACAGGCCTGCCAAATCATGAACAAAATGGGCTTCCGGAAATTGAACAACCTGGCCGGCGGTTGGCTGGCGCTGAACTGAAACCAATTCACTTTCACTCAAAAAATTATCCCTATGGAAACTTTGAATCAAAATCAATACAGCATGCCACGTATCGGCGATACGGCCCCCGACTTCGAGGCCCTCACCACCCAAGGCCCAATCAAATTTTCGGAATTTGCCAAGGACAGCTGGGTCATTCTTTTTTCGCACCCCGCCGACTTTACGCCAGTCTGCACCACTGAGCTATCGGGTTTCGCCATGGAGGAGGACTGGTTCCGCCAACACAACACCAAGCTGATTGGCCTGAGCATCGACAGCATCCACTCCCACATTGCTTGGGTTGACAATGTGCGTAAGAACTTGGGCGTCCTCATGCGGTTTCCCATCATCGCTGACATCGACATGAAAGTGGCGAAGCTCTATGGCATGCTCCAACCAGGTGAGAGTGAGACGGCAGCCGTCAGAGCCGTTTTCTTCATCGACCCCAATCGAACCATTCGACTCATCATGTACTACCCCCTCAATGTGGGTCGCAATATGGACGAAATCAAACGCACACTCATCGCACTGCAAACAGCAAGTAAACACGGAGTGTCGCTGCCTCTGAACTGGCGCGAAGGTGACAAAGTGATCCTGCCTCCACCAAAGAGCCTCGAGGATCTTGAAAAGCGCCTATCCGATGATAGCGTAGAAAAAGTGGATTTCTATCTCGCCAAAAAGGAACTGAAGGTTTGATAAGCCAGACCCTATTGTACCAAAAGCCGACAGTGCTCACTGTCGGCTTTTTTCATTCGTTACGTCAATTTAGTCGGTACACGAATTCAATAGACCCAACGTCCTTACAATGTGATTTACAATGCGCCCTCTGTCATTCCAGAAAATGAAATGACCTTGATCGGGTATGGTGTCCACCTCCACACGGCTGGCCGCGATGAGGGTGCGCTCGGCAAATGCAGCATTTCCGGGATCGACGAGTTTATCTTGTAGGCCCTGCACGACAACTACCGGGCATTTGATTTCACCCCATCGTGGCAGCATTTGTCGGAGTTCGTTTTGCAAAGCAAGTATCTCATCATTGCTCACCCTAAATGCGGGTGGCAGCATCCATCGCAACCAGCAAGAAGCCAATGGCCTCTGCCACCATGGGTTTGGCTCCAAATCGGGATCAATAGAACCCGCCACGACCACCAGGCCATCCACTTCTTCGGGATAATCCATGGCTGCACGGCAAATCACTGCTCCTCCATAGCTATGGCCCACTAAAACGACCGGTCGGCAAGGAAACAATCGAACAACCCCTATGACGGCTTCGGCTTGTTTTTCAAGTGAAGGCTGAACTTTTCCAAAGGAAGAAAATCCAAAGCCCGGTCTATCGATGGCAACCATCTGGGCGCTTTTCAATAGCACCGTATCGGCCAAGTAATCGAGTACGGCCGATGAAGACCCTGGCGAGCCATGGACGAAGACTATCAATGGCTTGGTGGTATCACCGACATGGATTAAATGAGTCGTGTGGAGTCCGCTTTGAAATGTGCCGAGGCCCACGTTCCGCACCCCTTTTTGTAATAAATAACGGGTCTGTCTGGCTTCATCCATTCGAAACTTGAACCACTCCATCTGACACCCTCCATAGCATAGCATGGGTATGATCCAGAGTAAGTGCCGCTTGCTTATTTTCATAGGCATTCGATTTAGCGTTGAGCCCCCTGTGAAAAGCCGGACAGGATGACATTTGGTTGAGCGCACTCGCCACTTCCGACCTGCAGGCTCCATAATCCCCACCTGATGCGGCCAGCCATCGAACTTGCACCACAACGGAGTAGAGGGCTAAGCGTACAGCCTGCCGATTCTTCCCTCACCTTGGCAAAGCCGCTATTTGCAATCGACTCATGCGCAGGAATGTCTCCCCAAGAGAACATTCATTTATCCAATCCTCCTCCGAAGCACACCCGCAGGGGGCTTAAAAAATAGTGCCCAGCCAGTGCAGGAGTGAGCCATGAACCAAAAACTGAACACCTGGTTACCAAATGGGAAGGACTTCAAAAACACATACCTTTGCGAGCTGCTGCGCAGGACCAACTCAACCCATATTTGAAAAACAAAACTCATTCAACCGATGCTTTTCGATCTCGATCTGATACAACGTGTGTACAAAGAATTGCCAGGCAAGGTGGATGCTGCCCGTAAAATGTTGGGCCGCCCCATGACCTTGGCCGAAAAAATCCTCTACAGCCATTTGCATCCTGAATCGCCATTGCAGGAATACAAGCGTGGAGAAGATTATGTGTACTTCTCTCCCGATCGCGTAGCCATGCAAGACGCCACAGCACAGATGGCCTTGCTCCAGTTCGACACATGTGGCCTCAAAAAAGTGGCAGTGCCAACCACTGTGCACTGTGACCATTTGATTCTGGCAAAGGAAGGAGCCGAAAAAGACTTGCCCGAGTCGCTCGACAAAAACAAAGAGGTCTTCGATTTTCTGTCCTCGATTAGCAACAAATACGGCATTGGCTTTTGGAAACCAGGTGCTGGCATCATCCACCAAATCGTGTTGGAGAACTACGCCTTCCCCGGTGGCATGATGATCGGAACCGACAGTCACACCCCCAATGCAGGTGGCTTGGGGATGGTGGCCATTGGCGTAGGTGGAGCTGATGCAGTTGACGTAATGGCTGGCATGCCTTGGGAACTCAAGATGCCTAAGCTCATTGGCATCAAGCTCACAGGCAAATTGAGTGGCTGGACTTCACCCAAGGATGTCATCTTGAAAGTCGCTGGTATCCTCACCGTGAAAGGAGGTACGGGAGCCATCATTGAATACTTCGGGGAAGGTGCCCAGGCGCTCTCGTGCACTGGCAAAGGCACCATCTGTAACATGGGGGCTGAGGTAGGTGCCACCACCTCAACCTTTGGTTTCGATGAAGCTATGGAGCGCTACCTCAAAGCCACGGGCAGAGAGGAAGTGGCCAAACTGGCCCGTGAAATTGCCCCGTATCTGACTGGTGACCCTGAATGCTATGAAAACCCTGAGCAATATTTCGACAGGGTAATAGAAATCGACCTTTCCACCCTGGAGCCCCATATCAACGGCCCCTATACACCTGACTTGGCCTGGCCAATCAGCAAGTTTGCCCAGGCGGTTCGGGAGAATGGCTATCCACAGAAACTGGAAGTGGGCCTGATCGGGTCTTGTACCAACTCCAGCTACGAAGACCTCGACCGCGCTGCCTCTTTGGCTCGCCAGGCCGTGGAGAAAAAATTGAAGGTAAAATCAGAATTCACCGTCACGCCTGGATCAGAGCAAATTCGATACACCGTTGCCCGGGACGGGCAGTTGGAGGCATTCAAAAAAATTGGAGGTGTGGTGCTTGCCAACGCCTGCGGTCCGTGTATCGGTCAGTGGCAAAGGCACCACAACGACCCTAACCGTAAAAACTCCATCATCACCTCCTTCAACCGGAATTTCTCTAAGCGCAATGACGGCAACCCGGCAACACATGCTTTCGTGGCCAGCCCCGAAATCGTGACCGCCATGGCCATTGCCGGCGACCTCACATTCAACCCCTTGACAGATACCCTCATAAACGAAGATGGTGAGGAGGTGCGGCTCGACCCGCCAAAGGGTGTCGAATTACCACCCAAGGGGTTTGCAGTGGAAGACCCCGGCTACCAGCCGCCTGCCGAAGACGGCTCCAATGTGGAGGTAATCATTCGACCTGATTCGGAGCGCTTGCAAAGGCTCAAACCTTTCGAGCCCATCACCCAGGAGCAACTCATCGGCATGCGATTGTTGATCAAAATCAAAGGAAAATGCACCACTGACCACATTTCCATGGCTGGGCCATGGTTGAAGTATCGTGGCCATCTCGAGAACATCTCCAACAATTGTTTCATCGGAGCGGTCAATTACTTCAATGACAAGACCAACCTCGTAGCAAACTACGCCGATGATCCAAAGAATCCAGAATGGATGGCCGTGCCTGATTCGGCCCGTAAATACAAGGCCAAAGGCATAGGCACGGTGGTCTTTGGTGAAGATAATTATGGGGAAGGCTCATCCAGAGAACACGCCGCCATGGAGCCCCGCTACCTGGGTGTGAAAGCGGTAATCGTCAAGTCTTTCGCCCGTATCCACGAAACGAACCTCAAGAAACAGGGCATGCTGGCACTGACGTTTGCCAACCCCAACGACTACGACCTCGTGCGCCAGGACGATATCATCGACATTCTTGGATTCAATGAGATGGCCCCTGGCAAACCGCTCACCGTGGTGTTGCATCATGCCGATGGTACCGAAGATCGCTTTGAGGTCAACCATACCTATAACCAGCAACAAATCGAGTGGGTGAGAGCAGGCTCGGCACTCAACAAGATCCGCCAGGATCTAGCCGCCAAGGCAGCTGCTCAAGCTTGAGTCGAAGCCAGAAATGATCGTGAAAAACCCGCAGCCAGCAAGACTGCGGGTTTTTTCTTACCAAAGCACCGCTAAACCAATCGGTCGATACAATGCGACACATCGATCTATAGCCCACAACCAAATTTCTTCAAGGCCGAAAGAGGAAAGAAATGATGATCGGTAAAAACAACACACCACAGAGCTAACTAAGTGGCCTCTGCAGATTTGTTTTCCAGGTCCTGATTGACCAAGATGGCCATGCACATGAAAAAGAAGGATCCGATTTTATCAGTTTCGACCAAGTCGTTCATCAGAAGGAGCAGGACGATAATAACAAATGACAAGGAAGCCATCAGCACGATTCGGCGACGAACCAGATCGCCCGTCTGGTGATAGATCTGTTCGGCTTTGAGCAGGACGACAAAGACAAGAGCGATGAAAATGAGCCCTCCTGGCACGCCTTGATCGACGGCGGTTTGAAGATAATAGCAATGTATGCCCGAGCCTTCTTCGTTCTCGCTCACGTACGTTCGAAACCCCTCAACCGTGTAGGATTTGTAAAAGCGGGTAAAAGTGCCTGGGCCAAAACCAGTCAATGGTTGGTCGGCTACCATCTGAGCACCGGCGACCCACCGGTACACCCTTTCCATGAGCGATACATCCTGCTTGTTGGTGGTGGCTTCCAACAACTCGTCGAAGCGCTCGTGGGTAATGGCCTTTTCAAATTCGGGCTTCTCATCGAGCCATGCTCGATCGTGGAGTTGCATGGCCAGAAAGCCGATGACAAGCAACACGGCCAGGGCAAGCGCCATTCTCATCAGCCGAAACCGAATGACCCAATAAGCCCCCGCAGCCAAAATCAGAGCGAGATAGGCGGCGCGGGTATATGAAAACTGCACACCAATCAACATGAGCACCAGGCTGCCAGCTAACACCCACCAAACAAGCCCGTATTTGCGGTACCAGCCCAGTGCATACCACACGAATGGCATGAACACCACCAGCATGCACGCATACATGACCTTGTTCCTGTAGAACGGCGACATGACCTTGTACACATCGGCAAAACTGAAACCATACGAGGCATGCCTTACCAACACATACACCACGGTAAACAGCAGCGTAGGCAGAACTACCCATACGACTGCCTTCAGGTCTTTTTCCTTCCGCAAAAGGCTGCCGGCGAGAAAATAGAATGGCGTGACGTACCAGATTTTGGCCAGGAAAAATTTCAACGAAACGATGAAGTCGTGGGAGGTCAAGGTGGTGAAAAACATCCACGCCAAGTGAATCAGCAACAGCAATGTAATGGGATGGCGCAGAAAGCCAGCTTTCATGTCGGCACCACGCTGAACCACATACAGCAAATAAATACCTGTCAGGACAACCATCATGGCCTCAGTAGGTACATCGGTCACGGTGCCGTTGGGCAGCCATACCTCCATGGTAATCGGCAGGCAGGCCAGCAAAAGGAAAAACAGTTTTCGAAAATCGACGATCGCCACGAACACATACAAAACCAAAGCAGGGATGGCCAACAGGAAATACCATTGTCCAGCCATTGCAGCCACCACACTCCCAACCAGCAAAAAGCCGAAAGTGGTGAGCAACATGCGCGTTTGGCGATCCACAGCTGTCATGTGTGGCCTGTTGTCGTTCAACGTAAGTGAAGAATGCGTTTCCAATCAACCTCTCGGTAGGTCTCGAAAATCACCACCGCAAGCACCGAGAAAACGAACGCCACGGCAGTGGACACAGCCACGATGAGCATGCGTTTGGGGCGTTCCTTGATCACGGGTACGGTAGCTGGCTCCAACAGCAGTACGGCAGGGAAGTCGGATTCCAAAGCAGCTTTCAACTGCTTGTAGTGTTCCTTGTCTTCACCCAATTTCTCACTTGCTTCTGCCTGGAGGGCTTTGAGCGTTTCCACCAAAGCCATGCCTTCATTGAATCGTTTGAGCCGCTCATTCAGTTGGGCGAGCTCCTGTTCGAGCCCTTTGATGTTTGCACGCAAGATGATAATGGAGTCGCGCAGGCGGGGCTGCCCCTCCAAGGCAGCAAGCTTTGCCCGGCTATTGCTGAGTTTGGCTTCTGTTTTGGCAACCATTTCAGCCATGATTTCACTCTGGGCCAGGTGGTTGTAAACACCGTAGCGCTCGCGCAGTACCTGCAGGCTGTCATTGATGATGCGCAACCCTTCTTCTTTGGCTCTGATATTTTCCTCGAATGTGCGCAGCAGTTTGGTTTGGCCACCTTTGATGAGTTCCTGACCGAGTCGATTGATGTACTCCCGGGCGGTGTTGGCCATGCGTGCCGCCAGCTCACGGTCACGGTCTTCTATCGACAGTTCGATGGCGTCATATTTCGTTTTGAGCACTTCGAAATGTTTGGCAAAGTTGAGCCGGACGTAATAGGCAGCTTTAGGCGAGGTGGTATCGATGTCGTAATGCTGATATAGTTTGAAGGAGTCGATCATGAACGAAGCAAGTTCATTGCTTTTTGCTATGCTCATGATTCTGTTCATGTCATTCTCCGTACCGTAGTAGTCAGGCGCCGTGGTCGTACCTCCAAAGATGGCCTCTGGAACGGCGAGGTCGGGGCTTGCCGCATAAAACACCGTAGTGGCCTTGTAATACACCGGCAACAACAATGACACGATGGCCGATATCACTGCCGTCGCACCGCAAGTGATCAGGATGGCCTTTTTCCACTTGAAAATGGTCGAAAGGACGTCGAGCAAATTGTACGAGTTATTGTGTTCCATCGTCATGCTTTTGATAACACTTCACCTCGAGGCCAATAACTTCGAAGAGATAGTAGCCTCAGCCAATCAGATCGACTGGATTCAACGAACCATGGAGATTCGCTCGTTCCCATTGACCCGACATTTCAAAACGGTCGCAAAAGTAGGGCAATCAATGGTGGTGGGGCTGCCACATCTGCTCTGGAGTGGCTGCGCTCCTCAGATGGATTCTTTATGAAAGAATTTCATCAATGAAGCAACCTTGAAAAGGCCGAGTACCAGGGCAAGCATCAAACCGAGAAGGCAGGACATCGAAAAGCGGAGTAACCAATGGAAAGGGATTGGGGCGTAGTAGCTTGCAGCCGCAAGCGCTGTTACGAGTAAGAAGAATGCAAACAGCTGACCCCATCTCCAGCCTCCCGAGGGTGGCTTGAGTTGCAATATCGTTTTACCCAACAAAAGATGTCCGGCAAAGACGAGTGTTTGGGTGGCCAAAGCTGCCAGTGCTGTGCCCACCGCCTTGTAAGCAGGTATCAACAGCAAATTGAGTCCTACATTCAACACGATGCCAAGTGCAAACAGTCCATTCATACGCTTCAGACTTCCATTGGCCGTCAACAAGGTGCTGATGATATAGGTGCCACTGAAAGGTACCAAAACCAGAATCGTGAACATGAGCACTTGTCCGTAGTAGGGGGTGGCTGTGCGGGGGTATAGCCACAACATGAGTTCTTCACTGAAAAAAAAACACGAAACGGCCACTGGCACGGTGAGGCACCAGATGAGACGCAAGGCAAGGGAAACCATTTCCGACAGCTCATTGGAGGCAGGCCCGTCGAATCCTTCACTTTCACGCCTGCGGAGAAGCCGCGCATACATGGGCAATAAAAGGCCGGCGAATAACAAGCCCAGGATGTTGAATGCGTCGAGCAAACGGTAGGCCGCTGCATATATCCCATTCTCATGCCTGCCATCAGGTAGCATCCACTCCAGTATCACCATGTCCAGGCGCGTGTAAGCAGTCATTAGGAAAATCGCCAAGGCAAAAGGTCCCGCAGATTTCATCACCGCCAGGGCAAACATCACCTTCGGACGTAAACGCAGCGGAGAGCTCATGGCTTTGCGAACCAGCAGCAGCGCCACCAACGCTGTGAGCATCCAGCTTGCATTCTGGGCATGCACGAACCATTCGATCTGGAAGGGAGGATTCCCAGGCAAGCCCCACAGTAAAAAGCCGCAAATGATACTTAACAGCACCTTGTCGAGGGCCGACAAGGCGCTGTCAGTGCGATACCACCCAACTCCAGAGATATTGCTCCTCAGAAAGGAAACCAACGAAATGAGCAGGTGATTCAGCGCAATGAAAAACAGTAAGTAATACACCTCGGAGGGAAACCCCCTCAACCAGGCTGCAAGGAAAACGATCGACATATAGGCAAACCCAAGGAAAATCTTTACCGCCAGCATGCCTGGAAAATACTTGTCGAGCAAATGGGGATGCCGGGCAATCGTGCGGTTGTTGAATTGCTGTAAGCCCAAGTCGTTTATGATGAAAAACAGATAGGAAAAGCTGAAAAGCGTCGCATAAAGTCCATAAGCCTCGGCCCCTACCCTGTCCTGTATGGTGCGTTCAATGCCGAAGACATAGAAAGGCTTCACCAACAGGTTTACCAACAGTAGAAAAAATGCATTGACTAAAAATTCGCGCTTCATAGGGGCGGCAAGTTACCGCAGCAAGGTTACTTCCCCATGCAGAATTGCCTGCCGGCCATCGCGATAACGCACCCGCGCCATCCAAACAAAGACGGCCGGATCGAGCGGACGCCCATCGAAACTACCGTCCCAGCCATTGGCCGGATCGTTGGGCAAGAAATGCTCGGCAATGAACACTTGATCACCCCACCGATCGAATATTCTGAACACTTCCACCTCTTCCACTTCTTCACCGGCATACAACACAAATCGATCATTGAGGCCATCGCCATTGGGTGAAAATGCGGTTGGCACGTACACCGGAGCGGTTTTATCAACCCAAACGGTGACGAGGTCTTCAGCTCGGCAGCCGTTTTCATCGATCACATAGATGCGATAGACGGTCGTTTCAAGTGGTGCCACCAGCTGTTCGAGGCATGAGGGACAGCTGGCAGAATCTCCGAGTCCAGTCCACCACAAAGTGTCCACCTGATCAAGGGGGATGCTCAATTGAGCGATGATGGTAACAGCTTCCCCAAGGCGGATGTGGTGATCGGGTCCCAATTCCACACTGATTTCTTCGGGGTAGGGCAGAAAAATGGTCGTGTCGAACTGGCAGCCGTTTGGGTCCTCGATGTGTAGCTGGTAACTTCCTGGATCCAGGTATTCGAAACGAGCCGTGGTAGTGGGAGGTCCTTGGCCAAGGATGAATGTAAAGGGGCCATGACCTCCGAAGACGGAGTCGATCTGGAAGCTGCCTTCCTGGAACAAACAATCTGGATCTTCGATACTAAGGGCAATTCCCCTAATTGGGTCTTCGAGAGAAACCACCTCCACCGAATCGATTGCCGAACAACCATTTTCCAAATACGTCACGGTGAGGTAGTACCAGCCAGGCGCATTTACACTGGTATTTGGCTGGGTGGGGGTGCCGATCGTGCCCGGCCCGGAAGTAGTCCACTGAAAAACGACCCCCGCAGTGGTGGAACCTGCGGCAGTGAGGGTGACTTGGGTGTGCGAGCAATCGAGCGCACCCATGCTGGAGGCCACGGCTTTGGGTTCGCTGAAGTCTTCATCTATGAAAATGCTGCCTGTGGAGGTGCAACCGTTGGTCGTATCGGTTACCATCACCGTGTAAAGCCCTCCGGCTGCAACGGTAGGCATTCGCGTGTCGGCATCGTCGATCAGGGCTGGCCCCGACCAGGAATAGGTGTAAATGAAAGAGGGCCCGGGAGGAAGTACTTCTGGTTGTACCTGGGTGTTTTTGCAATTCACCTTCGGCGCTGGGGCAAACTGCACCTGAGGGGAATGGGTGTCTTCCACCACCTCGAAAGCCTGCTCATCCGTGCAACCATTAACCAAGTTTTTCACCGTAAGGACATAGGTGCCTCCCATACTTATTTGCACGGTTGGCTGATCCGTAGGGCCGACTATTTGGCCATTGATTACCTGCCAATCGAAGGAGATCGACGAAGCAGGTTGGGAGGCGGAACCATCTATGACGACGACAGGATCTGCACACGTAACCGTATCCAATGGAAAAAGGATTGCTGCCTGAGGCGACAAGGTATCCACAGTCACTACGGTAGTATCGGATACCGTGCAATTTGAAATAGTGTCCGACAAGGTCAAAACGTACACCCCAGGTTCATCTATCAAGGGAGTAGGGCTGTTGGCACCCGAAACGATATGACCGGGCTGGGCATCCCAAGCGTAGATGATGTGCGTACCCACGCTCGAGGCAGAGCCATCGAGCAATAGACTCGTACGCTCACACGTCAGCGACGTATCAGGGCCGGCGGAGGCAATCGGGATCTCATTGGAGAGGATCACTTCGACAGTATCGGCATCGGTACAGCCGTTGACCACATTGGTTACCGTCAAAAGGTAGATTCCGGCAGAATCGGCCTGGGCGATGGGTTGATCCGTCGGGCCAACGAAATGCCCCCCCGTGACCAGGGTCCAGGAATAGGCGAGTTGATTGGGCGGAGCAGATGCACTGCCATCCAAGGTCACCACAGGCGTCTGGCAATCAATTTTTTGATCACTACCGGCATGGGCCATCGGGGAGATGGTATCCGAAAGAACGACCATGGATGAACTGGCCGTACAGCCGTTCTGTTGATCCGTGGCAGTGAGCGTATAAACGCCAGGGCAAGCCACGGTTGGCTGGAGCACATCGACTGGCCCCTCGATGCAACCGCCGTTGCTCGCTGTCCAATGGTAGTCCAGCGGGTTGGCCGCATTGGCAGTAGCCTGTAAAACGAAAACGGTATCCGTGCAAGTGTAAACGAGGTCTGGGCCGGCATTGACGACTGGAAAATCGTCATTGGCAAAGACTGTCACCGAAGCGGTATCCGTACATCCATTCGATGCCAATGTAACTCGTAGAAGGTACGTTCCCGGCGCACACACCGGCACTGATGGTTGAGAGGGATCGCCGCAGATGTCTCCTTCATTCGTCTGCCAGAAGAACAATGCATTTGAAGGGGATGAAGCCCCATCGAGGACAACCGTTGGAGTCGAGCAAGTGAGCGTATCGGCTGGCGAGATGGATGCCACGGGGTGCAAAGTGTCGTATTCCACTTGTACCAAAGCCTCGGCCGTGCATCCATTGGTAGTGTCCGTGACGACGAGTGTATAAAAGCCCGGGGCATTTACAAGCGCCTGGGGCTGGTTTTGACCATCGAGAATACTACCGGGATTGGCCATCCAGAGATAGCGGTATTCCGGCCCCGTAGAAGTACCGGGGCCACCAAGCAACAAGGTCGAATCTGCGCAGGTGAGGAATCGAGGGCCATTGCCGTCGGCTACGGGAAATTCCCTGTCGGCTTGTACCTGAACTTGGCAACTCGTACTAAAAGGCACCCCGTTGAAGGTGTTCGTAACAGTCAAGACATAGGTGCCAGGCGCACTCACACAGGCAGAAAGTCCATTCGTCGGCCCACAAAAAGTTCCAGATGCCGACGACCATTCATAGGAGGTAAGTGGACTCACCGTAGAGCCCTGCCCACTTACCATCACCATCGTGTCAATGCAAGTCAAGGGGCCTGAAGCAGTTGCCATGCAAGTGGGATAGCATCCTGTCGGTGCAAAAACGACGACGCTGGAAGTGTCACGGCATTCATTGAAGGTATTCAACACTTCGAGGTAAAAAGTATCACTGGGGTTGTTCACAGCTACCTGGGGCGTCAGCGTGTTGGCACCCGTGAGGATCGTTCCTCCATTGGAAAACCAGGTATACAAATAGTTATTTCCAATGGAGGAACCAGAGCCATCGAGCGTAGCGATGGAATCGCCACAAGCCATTTGCAAGTCATCACCTGCATCGGCCAGTGGGGGGAAATCCTTCAGTTGAACGAGTACGGCATCTTCGGCAAAACAACCATTGGTCGTATCAGTGACCCGCAAGTTGTAAATCCCTGTTCCCATCACTTCCACCTGCAGTTGATCAGTGGGTGTACAAAAATTCCCATCGCTACTCTCCCAGCTGTAGATGTACTGGGGGCCAGTGCTCGTGCCAGTCGGATCGAGGGCATAACAGCTTTGAAGTTCTGGACAGGTCAGGTTAAGAAAGGTGGCAGGGTGGGCCGATGCAACGGGATGGACGGTGTCGGCAGCCACCGTCACTGTATCTGTGGCCGACAAACCGACGGCGGTGTTGGTCACCGTGAACACGAAAATGCCGCTGCTGACTACTGGAGCGAGGGGATTGGTTTGGTTCGCTACCGTTCCGGCAAGGGCAGTCCAGGTATGGCTGAACGGAGGCCCCGTGGGGGCATTGGCTTGCAATGTGTCCCACAGGTGGTAACAATTGACCAAGCCATCGGCCCCGGCATCGGCCATTGGCATACATGCAGCCGTATCCAGCGTGACCAAGGCAGTATCCCTCGATGTACAATTGTTGTTCAAATCGGTAACCGACAAAATGTAAGTCCCCGGCCCTTCGGCGGTAGCCTGATGATTGTTGGCTCCCAGCACCACCCCTCCATCGGGCGAAGACCAAAACACGGCGATACCTGGACCTGCACTCGAGCCACTGCCATCGAGAAGAGCTTGCCCCGTCAGGCAATCGAGTTCCGTATCGGGGCCAGCATCGGCGATGGGTGGAATTTCAGAGGCAATGACTTCCACCGTATCGCTGTCGCTGCAAAAGGCAAAGGTGAGCGTCAGCACGTAGGTGCCTGGTACATTTACTGATACCTGAATCGTGTTGCCGATGAGTTGCCCCGAAGTATCCGTCCATTGAATCTGGGTGAAAGGTACAATGGTGGAATTGCTCCCGTCGAGCACCACACTCGGATGCTCGCAATCGATGAATTGATCAGGCCCGGCATTGGCAACGGGCGGATTGGCATTGTTCGAAACCACTGTCGAATCGATGGCGGTACAGCCGTTGCTCTGGTCAGACACGGTGAGGTAGTAGGTAGCCGGTTGGTTCACAGTGGCAAAGCGCTCATTGGTAGGTCCGACGAATGATCCACCGGGTGAACTCGTCCACTGGTAGCTGATACCCGGCCCTTGAGAAGTGGAGTTGCCCCCAATGACGACCGACAAAACGGTACAACTCACAGAGCCTGGTGGCCCCGCATCTGCCACTGGAGCTACTGTATCGACGTCGATGTCAAAAAATGCTTCCGAGGTACATCCATTGTGTCCGTCGGTGAGTGTCAAGGTATAGGAGCCAGGCTGATGGAATGAGGCGAGTGGAGTTCCCTGGCCTGCTACAAGCGGCCCAGACCACTGGAATTGCAGTTGCGAACCTCCAGATGCAGAAGCATCTACGTCGAGCGTATCGAGTGCGCAGGTAAGCGTGTTCCCATCCGGAAAAGCAAGCACAGGCACTGGCGCCACGGTATCGAGATGAATCATGACCAGGTCGCTGTCCTGGCAGCCATTGATCGAATCGGTGACGATGAGGCGGTAAGTACCAGGCGCATCCACTTGCGGGTTGGGGACATTGACTGGCGGTAACAGGTTACCGGATAGCGCTTCCCAGTAGAACAGAGGAGGGCCGGAATAAGTGTTAGCTGATCCATCGAGGGCAAGGGTGGTCGTCGAACAGGTAAGGCTGTCGTCGGCACCTGCATTGGCTACAGGCTTCAGGGTGTCGATGCCCACCACCAGAGAAGTCGTATCCGTACAACCATTCAGGCTATCGATTACCACCAGGTAGAAGGTATCTGGATCCCCTACGGTAATCACAGGTACGGGCACAGGGCTGGGCAAGGTCCCATTCTGGGAGTGCCATTCAAATCCCAAATTGCCCTGCCCAGCAGAGTTACTCCCATCCATCGTCACGCTGTCTATTAAGCAGCTAATCACACCGGGGCCATTGAAAAGGGCCAGGGCAGAAGGAGGGATGACGTTTCGGTTCACTGTCACACTCGAAGTGATATTGCACTCTGCCACTTGAACCTCTACCATATAGGTGCCTGGCGCGTCGACAGTCGTGCTGGGGCCAGTGGTTGGCCCAGTGATGTGACCGTTGTTGGTGCTCCAAGTGTACGTGGGCGACCCTGTGGTGGCGACCACTTCGGCGTCGATAGATACTTCCGTGACCGAACAGGTGAGTATATCGCTCGGATATACGTCGAGGACGATGTCAATCACCGTCAGATCCAGTAAAACCACGCTGTCGCAACCAAGGTAGGACGTCAACACCTGGGTGAAAATTCCTGTTTCGTAATAGGGCGTACTGCCTATGTACAGCGTGTCTCCACCACAGAGGGTATCGATGAGGTAAGTGGTATCTGGCTCGACGACGTACAAATCCACCATTACCAAGCTGTCGCAACCAAACTGATTTTGCAAGGACACCTCGTACATGCCAGTGGCAGAGAGGGTATCATTTCCAACTACCAACACCGAGCCGCTGCACAACGTATCGGTGAGCTGAACTGTATCCGAAGGCAGCACGGTCAATGCCAGGTTGACGATGCTATCGCAGCCACCTGACGAAAAAAGGGTGTCCGAATAGGTACCGGACTGGGTGAAGGCTTGGGAGCCCACGAAAACGGTATCTCCCTGGCAAATCGTTTCATTCAGAAACACGGGGGGGATGGGGGCCGAAATGGTGACGATGATGCAGTTGGTATCGATGTCTCCGCAGAAAAAAGGGCTGGGGCCTTTCAGATTTGCAAAGAGGCTGTCAGGTGTGAGCGGAGAACCCGTGGCTGGCAGGTTGGTACTATCAGCCCACAGGAAAGACAAGCCACATACTTCGTAAGTACCCGGCATGTAGGTGCGCAAATCAGTGAGGGAGTCGTACTGAATCAGGGTATCGTTGTGGAAAATGGTGTAGGTGTAACCGTAGAGGCTGTCGGGAGGTAGCAGGGGGCCAAAGCGAGGATTGGGCGTAAGCTGTAGAGAGCTGTCACCTTCGCAAGCAACCACATCTGGTTCGAGATTTAGTTTGCCTGCATCGGCATCGCAACAGAAAAAACCCGACTGGTCGCACAGGATGACCTCGAAATCGAAAATCTCGCCCCCGTTGAACATCGCATCGTTGTTGATCTGCAGACACCACTGGCCGTTGACGGGGCCGGTATTGAAGTTTTCCAGGCAGCCACTAAACGGGTGGTAATGCCCTGTGTAGGTGGCATTGGCCCAGGGGCAGTCATCTGGGCAAGCATCGAACTCACAGGGATACGGGCAATTGTTTACCGTATCGGGATCACATGTTTGCCCGCATGGTACGAACAAGATGTCCCACACGGCTACCGGCGTCCACGTGTTGCATGTGCCGGAAGCGTCCACGAGGGTCACTTGCGTGCCGGCAGGTGAGGTGAGGGTCATAGACAAGTTGCCTACTCGCCCATGCCGAAACCGCACATACACACCGCAGACACCTTGGTTGGGATTTGCCAGGTCGTTGTTGAAAGCATCCGAAATCGTATAGCAAACAGTGGTATTGGAATTGGGCGGGATGTTGACAGGACAATTGCCCTCGGCCTCACAACCACAGTTTTGACCCTGCATTTGCGCAGTGAACATCAACAGCCATCCTGAAGCGAGCAGTAAAACTTTGCGCATAGGTCAAATCAGTCCGTGGGATCAATCGATACCGTGCTGAGCGTGCATGGGAAAACGTCAGAGCAAGAAGCCTTATGCATGCCTTGCTGGCTTTCACATATTTTCTTCTCAAAGGTAAAAGAATCTCCCCTGCAAATGAGAAGGGATCCCATTTCACAAAATAAATCCTTGGCGACGCTTTACGCTTCCATGCATTCTGCTTTCACCAACGTGTGCCGGCTTTTTTCAAAAAATGAGGGTAGGTTCTAACGCCCCTCTTCGTGAATGGTGGAAGATTTCCAGGAAAAGAAATACCTGCGAGGCCTGGGCATGTTTTCCACGATCTGAGTCCATTTCTCTACGAGGTCGGAATACTCCTGGAGCAATGCCGCTGACCAATCATCGAGTACTTTGAGCGCAGAACCGGCCTGGCGGTGTTGGGTCCATTCGGTAAAGATGCGCGCTTGGAAAGTGGCTCGCTCAGACTCGATGGCCTCCCTGCGGCGCCAGTAATCGCGGCAAATGGCACGGTGTAGCCTCTCAGCCCGCCACCAAAGGCTTTTGTCGGGTTGTGCACCTGGCATTGTCCAGGTGTCGGGCAGCAGCGTCTGCCCTCCAAAGAAAAAGGGGAGATACACGGACAAGCATGGCATGGACGTACCGGTTAACCATACGACGGGCGGTGCATCGGAAGGTATCAAGGCGACCATGGAGCCCGTGGTGTTGCTCGGATTGAGCAGGCCCGTAGCGTGCATGCAAACAGAGGCAGTGGTGGCCTTTGCTGGCCTGAACGACCTGCCAGGCGGATGGTGAAGCTTCAGGATTTCAATGGCCTCACCAAGCCCACAAGTGCCGGCACTTGCTTCGAGGTTGCAGTAGGTGAGTCGGCTGCGCTTGGCCCCTCTCGCCAGGGCGGTGTACAACCAGTCGGAAAAAGTATCGTCGAAACGGAAAGTCTTTTCAGAGCCTCGGTGCCACCCTCTTCTTGTTGCGTATTCGATGGCGCCAGCGCTGACCAGGTCATAGTCCGAGCCGATTGAAAGCCGATTTGAAATGGTGCGAAAGCCCTTGGAAATGCGTTGAGCTGCCCAGTGTTTTCCTGCTGTTTCCAGCACCCAGGCCTCCCGGGCGTCGGCAATCAAAAAGGAATTGTGGTAGAAAAAGTGCTTGTTCCGGTATCCTCCGCAGGCATCTTGCCCCCAGGATTCGAGTAGGTCAACGATGGTCTCCAAGGCAAAAATGGCAGTGCGGCTGCGCTCCAAGGCGATTCGAAGCATGTCCATGCCCGTCAGGCCAACGTTTTTCTTGGCAAACCGCATTCGGGTGAAAACGGCTTCGTTGCCGATGGCCACCCCATGTTCGTTGATTCCCATTTCGGCCCCCCACATGTGAAAGGGGCGCGAAATGATGACCTCGTAAGTGTATTCTGATTGCGGAACGGAGATGTATGTGCAACGTAGAGATGATGTTCCATGCCTTTGCGCAGGGAGGCGTTCGATGGCCTGTGCCTCGTCAGGCTCCCGGTCGGAATTTTTACCAAATATGGTACAATCGTACCGAGAGCTGTCGGGCAATACAACGAAGGTGTCACACATGGCAGGTAAATGCGGTTGGGTTCCAAGGTCGCGAGTTTTTCCAAAAAACCAACGCCTCTCCTGGGAGAAGACGCCCCGCCCGTGTGAAGCTACTCGAACGCCATTGCTCAGGTGGTTTTGAGCAAGTTTTTCCAACGGGGGCGATGGGGTGTGATGTCGCCAATCTTGGCCCGTTTGGCTTCTTCGTATGCTTGGTAGTTCCCCTCGAAAAACACGACTTGTCCTTCATCTTCGAAGGAGAGTATGTGGGTAGCCAGGCGATCGATGAACCAGCGGTCGTGGCTGATGACGAGCACACACCCAGCGAAATTTTCGAGGGCATCCTCGAGTGCGCGCAGGGTATTGACGTCGATGTCGTTGGTGGGCTCGTCAAGCAACAGGACATTGCCGCCGTCTTTGAGCGTCATAGCCAGGTGGAGGCGATTGCGCTCGCCTCCGCTGAGCACACCCGCCTTCTTTTGCTGGTCGTTGCCGGTGAAATTGAATCGGGCCAAATAGGCTCTCGCATTCACTTCGTAGTTGCCCACCTTCAGCAGGTCATTGCCACCACTGACGATTTCGTACACCGTTTTTTCCGGGTCGATGGCTTCGTGGGACTGATCCACGTATGAAATGCGCACCGAGTCGCCAATGTTGACTGTTCCAGCGTCAGGTTTTTCTTGGCCGGTCAAGATCCTGAACAGGGTAGATTTGCCGGCTCCATTGGGCCCGATGATACCGATGATGCTGTTCTTGGGGACGGTGAACGAGAGGTTTTCGAAAAGTACCCTTCCGTCGTAAGCTTTAGTCAGGTTTTGGACTTCGATGACCCGATCGCCTAAACGAGGGCCCGGCGGAATGGTTAGCTCGAGACGGGCCTCCTTGGCTTTCACCTCTTCACCAGCCAGCTTTTCGTAAGCGTTCAGGCGGGCCTTGCCTTTGGCTTGGCGGGCTTTCGGACTCATCCTGATCCACTCCAATTCTCGCTCCAGGGTCTTTCGGCGCCGGTCTTCGGCTCTCTGTTCCATTTCCAGCCGGCGGGCTTTCTGTTCCAACCAGCTCGAATAATTTCCTTGCCAGGGGATGCCCTCGCCGCGATCCAGCTCCAGGATCCATCCAGCTACGTTGTCGAGAAAATAGCGGTCGTGCGTCACGGCGATGACGGTACCAGGAAACTGTTGCAGGTATTGCTCGAGCCAGTCGATGCTTTCTGCATCGAGGTGGTTGGTGGGTTCATCGAGCAGGAGGATGTCGGGTTCGCTGAGCAGCAGGCGTGCAAGCGCTACACGCCGCCGCTCACCCCCTGAAAGCACGCGCACGGGTGCATCGTCTGGCGGGCAGCGCAAGGCGTCCATGGCACGCTCGATTTTGTGATCCAACTCCCAGGCGTTGTGCCTGTCAAGGATGTCCATCAGCTCTCCTTGGCGCTCGATGAGGCGGCTCATCTCGTCGTCGCTCATGGGTTGTTCGAAACGGGCGTTTACCTCGTTGTACTCCCGGATGTATCCCATTATTTCTCCGAGACCTTCTTCAACCACCTCCCTGACCGTTTTCGACTCGTCGAGCTCGGGCTCCTGTGGCAAGTAGCCTATTTTGTATTGCCGCTCGAATTCTATTTTCCCTTCATACTGTTGGTCGAGGCCGGCGATGATGCGCAGCAAGGTGGATTTACCACTGCCGTTGAGGCCCAGCACACCAATCTTGGCACCATAGAAAAAGGAAAGCCAGATATTCTTGAGCACTTGCTTGTTGGGAGGGTAGATCTTCGACACTCCCGACATGGAGAATATGATCTTGTTGTCGGACATGGGGTGAGCTTTGATGAGTGTTTTGAAATTGGGGGCGCAAAAATGCACAAAGGATGGTCATGGGCGAACGAACTACTCACGAGCACGGCTGTCGATGAGGATCGTGACGGGGCCATCGTTCACCAGGGCCACTTTCATGTCAGCGCCGAACTCCCCGGTGGCGACTCTGAGGCCTGAAACTTTGGAGAGCTCTTTGACGAACTGCTCGTACAGAGGAATGGCTTTATCGGGTTTGGCAGCTCTGATGAAGGAAGGTCGATTTCCCTTTTTCGTCGAGGCATGCAAGGTGAACTGGCTAATGACCATGAACTCTCCGCCGATGTCCTGGATCGAAAGGTTCATCAAGCCGTCGGCATCACCGAAAATACGCAACTGACTGAGCTTGCGGCAAAGCCACTCGATGTCCTCCTCGCCGTCTGCATCTTCGATGCCGAGCAGCACCAAAAGGCCAACGCCAATGCGATCCTTTATTTGACCATCGATGGTGACTGAAGCCTCGTTCACTCGCTGAATCACTACGCGCATGGTACTTCGATTTTGTGGGTTCGTTGATTCGGTTTTGCAATTAAACAATGTACACCAAGGGTTACTTGGTAGCAAGGTGAGTTCGAGCAGAATGAGCCAAGGTGGCCATGCTCCTGTTTCACCACACAGCTTGGTCATACAACAGGTAGTCCCTCACGTATTCTCGAATACCCTCTTCGAGGCCCATGAAGGAATCCGTATAGCCTACCTGCCTCAGTTTGTCCATGCGAGCCTCGGTGAAGTATTGGTAAGTGTGTCGGATGTCCTCCGGAATGTCTATGAATTCGATATCGGGTGGGCGCCCCATGGCATCGAAGGTGGTCATGGCCAGGTCCAAAAAAGTGCGAGCCCTGCCAGTTCCCACGTTGTACAATCCTTCAGGCGGTCGGTTTTCCATGAAAAATGTCAGCACCTTCACCACGTCTTTCACGTAAATGAAATCCCGCCGTTGCTCGCCATCGAGGTAGTCCACCCTGTGTGATTTGAAAAGCTTCAACTTGCCCGTTTGTCTGATTTGGTGGAAAGCATGATAAACCACGCTGGCCATGCGGCCCTTGTGGTATTCGTTCGGGCCATATACATTGAAAAACTTCATTCCCCACCACCCAGGTGGCTGTGGGCAACCCAAAGCCACTTGCTCGAGCACCCACCTGTCGAAGTCGTTTTTGGAATGGCCATAGGGGTTTAATGGCCGCAGGTGGGGCACCAGTTCGTGATCGTCATCGAAACCATGCTCGCCGGCGCCGTAGGTGGCTGCGCTGCTGGCATACAGCAATGGAATGCCCAGGGCTGCACAGCGCTTCCATATCTCTTTGGAGTATTGCAAATTGAGTCGATCGAAGACGGCCGTGTCCTTTTCTGTAGTGTCGGTTCGGGCGCCCAGGTGAACGACGAAGTTGATGCGGTTTGGATTGGCGTCCCACCACTCAAACAGGCAGTCTCTGTGGATCCTTTCGATGAATTGTTTGCCGGTGACATTTCGGAGCTTGTCGGCCCGTGCGAAGTCATCGACAATGACGACATCTTCCCTGTTTCTATCGTTCAAAGCCCTGAGCAGGCAACTGCCGATGAATCCAGCAGCCCCCGTGAGCAGCACGCATCCTTGAGCAGCACTTGGGAGGGACATGTATGAGCTTTGTCAGGAAAGAAAATAGTGAATGGCGAGGTCGTAGCCTTTGAGCCCTAAGCCGATGATGCTTCCCACGCAATAAGGAGCGATCACGGAGCGGTGGCGAAAGGATTCGCGCGCAAAAGTATTGGAGATGTGGACTTCTACCACAGGTGTCTCGATGGCGGAGATGGCATCAGCGATGGCAATGGAAGTATGGCCGTAAGCGCCTGGGTTCAGGATGATGCCATTGTACTGGGCCGAAGCCTGATGCAACTGGTCGATGATGGCGCCCTCGCTGTTGCTCTGAAAGTAGTGTAGGGTGATGCCGGGGAACTCTTGCTGCAGGATTTCAAAATATTCCTCGAAACTGCGTTTGCCGTAAATGTGTGGCTCCCTGGTGCCAAGTAGGTTCAGATTGGGCCCGTTGATGATGAGTAGTTTCATGTGCGTGCACTTTGGTAGGCCAAAAGTACAACCCGTCTAAGCAAGTATCGAGATTTGATGGTCTTGACCATCGGGGTTATAACTAATTCAGAGCGGGTTGAATGTCAATGGCAATGCCATGGTTTAGACCACTGGGGGTAAGTTCTATTCCATTTTAGACATGGCGCTTGCCATGGAGGAAAAAATCCTGCCCGCTAATCTTGTAAAGAATACCAGCTGCCATATATTTGGCTGCATTTCCATCCTGCCAGCCCTCAGAAAACGACGTTCCTTGAATGAGCTTCCATGCTCATGACCACGATCATTTCCCCACCCCTACATTGATGAGTTAACCATTTCGGCATGATCTCAACCGATACGTCGGTAAGGGATAGGTGACTTCAATTCTCATTTACTAACCAATCATTTGAGCTATGAAACCATTTCTATCCAGACTTGCGCTCCTTGGTTTATTGGTATTAAACTCAGCGTGGGCATGGTCCCAGTTCAAGGTAAGTGGGACCGTCACTGACGTCGAAGGTCAACCTTTGATTGGAGCCACTGTATTGGTCAAGGGTACTCAAATCGGTACAGCCACAGAATTGGATGGCAGTTTCGAAATCGATGTGCCGGGTAAAGAGGCCATTCTCGTCATCAGCTACACGGGGTATCAATCAAAGGAGATCGAGGTTACCCCACAAACCAGGACAATACGAGTTGAACTTGAATTTGCGGCCGAAGCATTGGCTGAAGCACTCGTAGTAGATGTAGGTTATGGTACTACGAGAAAAGAGGCCTTGACCGGATCAGTAGCTTTGGTGCGTCCAGAAAAACTGGAACAAGTTCCATTTGGATCTTTTGAGCAAGCACTTCAAGGGAACATCGCTGGCTTGCAATCAGCTATGGGCAATGGACAACCAGGCTCCAATGTTTCAATTAGAATTCGGGGGCAAGGTTCAATAAGTGCATCCAGCGAACCGCTTTATGTAATCGATGGTGTTCCCGTCATCACCGGCAATCTCACAGTGGATGCGGAAACGAGCAACCCCCTTACCTCACTCAATCCTAATGACATCGAAGCTATCTCAATTCTCAAGGATGCTTCAGCTACGGCCATTTACGGATCCAGAGGTGCCAATGGTGTGATCCTAATAACCACCAAAAGTGGCAAGGCAGGCAGACCGAAGGTGAACGTGAGAACCATGTACGGCTTCAATGATTGGGCCATTGCCAAAAATCGGCGCCTCCGTGGATTGACGGCTTTGGAATACGCAGATTTGTATATCGAAGGCTATGTCAATCGAGGCCGTACAGTCGAAGAGGCCATACAGCTCTTCAACAAAGACTTTCCAGACCCCATCACTGGTCTCCCGGCGGTAGATATTACCCCGGATGGCCAAGGAGGCTGGACGTTGGGCACCGTCCGTGTAGATACCCGGTGGATCGATGAAATCTCTAGAATTGGGGCTACCCAAAGTGTGGACTTAAGTGTAAGTGGTGGCAATGATTTGTTGCGGTATTATGCTTCTGGTAGTTATTTCTATCAGCAAGCCCCTATCATATATTCCGACTTGGATCGGTACTCTTCCCGCCTCAATGTCGATATCAAGCCAAGCAATAGATTGTCGATCACCAATCATTTCAATTTGTCGCGCAATCAACAGCACGGAATGAATGACGCTACTCGCTGGGCCAATCCACTCTACAATGGATATCTACTGCCTCCCACCGTGCCCATCTACGATGCTGAGGGCAAATTCTATGCTGGGCATACCACAATCATGGGTGCAAACAATCCTGTAGGTAGCCTGAGTGGTGACGATGAGCAAACTTGGGATCAAGTACGAATTATGGACAACATAAGCGCATCGTATGAGCTAACGAAAAACCTGATTTTTAAATCAGCCTGGAGTGTGGACTTGATCAACTATCACGAGTTCTACTACCGTAATCCCAGGTACGGGGACGGCAGGAACGTTGGTGGTTTGGCATCGGAAACGGAAAGAGACATCACGACTTGGATTGGCACCCAGACCCTCACTTATGAAAATTCTTTTGCTGATAACCATCATTATGACTTGTTGGCGGGTTATGAAGCTACCAAAACAAGTCAGCGCACCGTATATGCCCTCGCACAAAACTTCCCAAGTCCATCATTGAGACTACTTGCAAGCGCATCAAGTCCACAACAGACCTATAGTGCGCTTAGTGAATACGCTTTTGAGTCAATCTTTCTGAGAGGTAGCTACAACTATGATTACAAATACTATCTATCTGCTTCCATTCGCCGAGATGGTTCTTCGAGGTTTGGAGTGGACAAACGCTATGGGGTGTTTTGGTCTCTTGGCGCAGCTTGGCGTCTTGATCAAGAAAGCTTTCTGGCTGACGTGGAATTCATCGATGCCTTGAAGCTGCGGCTGAGTTATGGGGTTTCGGGCAATGCAGGAATTGGCAACTATGCGCATTTGCGAACCATTTCCTATTCTGGTATCGATTACCAAGGTCAACCAGGTGGCGCCCCGCTCCAAATTGGCAATACCGAGCTTACTTGGGAGCGCTCCAAAAGCTACAACATCGGAATGGATTTCACGGTATTCCATCACCTGAGTGGCACGGTAGAATATTTTAACCGCCTATCTGATGAATTGCTCCTGGATGTTCCAGTATCCCGTACGACAGGCTTCAGAAGTATTACCAAAAACTTCGGAGCCATGCGCAACAAGGGTATCGAGCTCACCCTTGATTATCAAATCATCAATAACGACAATTTGAGGTGGTCTGTAGGAGGCAACATCACTTTCTTGAAAAACCGAATCACTCAACTGGATAAGCCTTTCACTGCAGATGATCACGACAGCAAGCGACGTGAAGAAGGCCGCGATTACGAATCATACTACTTATTCTATTGGGCTGGAGTTGATCCACAAACGGGGGCTCCCTTATGGTACACAGACTCCTCGCGCACCGAAACCACCAGTAAAATTTCAGAGGCAAGTCGCTTCTTCACAGGCCACACTGCGACTCCCAAATTTTTCGGTGGATTCAACACCTCGTTTAGTTGGAACGGATTGAGTATCGAGGCTCAGTTCAACACAACTTGGGATAATTGGATCTATGATGCCACTGCATGGGTGATTCAGGGGGATGGTCGATTCACACCTCGAAGTCAGACCAATTTGGTGCTCAAGCGTTGGCGTAAACCGGGAGACATCACGGATGTGCCAAAGTTTGCTTGGGGCAATACCAGCTCCTCCAATGAAAGAGGTTCTACAAGATGGCTGCACGACGGCACTCATATTCGTCTGCGCAATCTTACCGTCGCTTGGAATGTACCCTCCAACCTCCTCGAACGCATCGGAGGCATTCGTTCCGCCAGGGTTTACATCAGGGGTATCAACCTCTGGACATGGACTCGCGAAAAGGACCTCTACTTGGATCCGGAAACCGACTTCAGTGGGATTGTCAATTCGCCCGTTCCAAACATGAAGACCATCAGCTTTGGTCTCGATCTCGGGTTCTAAATCCCGATTATCCCATTTTGTGTGTGGACCAATCTCATTCTTCACATCAAAAATTGGAAATCATGAAGCTTCATTTCATTGCATTGATTAGATATTCTCTATTGTCTGTCGCATTTGTTTTGATTACTTCATGCGGCAAAGATTTTCTAAACCTGAACCCATCTGAATCGCTTGCCGTGGAGGAAGCCACGAAGACACTCGATGACCTCGAAGTGCTCCTAAGGGGTGTTTACGACCAATTTCAGAACAGCGATTATTATGGAAGGTATTTTGTCCTCGTACCCGATGTCATGTCTGATGACGTCAAACAGAATGCAAGTGCTAACAGAGCCAAAGAATGGGCGGAATACAACGGTAATGCCATTGATTTCATACCGGAGGAAATTTGGACTGAAGTGTATGAAGCAATTAACCGGGCAAATACAGTTATCAATGCTCAAATAGAAGTGCCGCCTACCGCCGAAGCCCGCAAGAATCAGATTCTTGGTGAAGCACTTGCTTTGAGAGCATTGGCCCACTTCGACCTCGTACGCATCTACGCCCAACATTACGGCTATACCAATGACAACAGCCACCTTGGCATCCCTTATGTAAAGGTGTTTGACCAAAATGCCGAACCTGCTCGCAACACTGTCAAGGAAGTCTATGACAACATCATCGCTGACCTTGACCAGGCTATCAAATTGATGGGTGATGATTTTGACCCTAACAGGATGTCTCGTGTCGCAGCTCAAGCCATCCTCGCCAGGATTTATCTCTATATGAGTGACTGGCAAAAAGCTGCAGCCACTGCAACATCTGTCATTGAAAGTGGTGCCGTATCTCTCACCCCTACAGGTGACTACGTCAACGCATGGCGCTCGGGTACTCCACCAGATGGCATCTTTTCCATTTACTTTGATGATATTGATAATAACGGCTCTGATGCCCTGGGCAGGATGTATATCGTTGAAGGGTATGGGGACTATCTCCCTTCCATGGACTTGGTGAGCCTGATTGATTCAGCAGATGTGCGAATCCAGCTATTTAAAAATACTGGACCGGGTGGCCTATTCGGCGATTTGCGCGTGGACAAGTACCCCAGCGTATTGGGAGATGACGACATCCCTGTAGTTAGACTTTCCGAGATGTATCTCATTCGTGCAGAAGCCCGCGCAATGATGGGAGATGAAGCTGGTGCCCGAGAAGATGTGAATAAAATACGCCTGAGGGCAAACCCCAATGCAACCCCTATAACAAGCTCCGGTCAGCAACTCTTAAATGACATCGAAAGAGAAAAGCGCATAGAGTTGATGTTTGAAGGTCATAGATTATGGGAACTGATGCGGAAGAAAAAGGGTGTGTTTCGCAATGATTGTACATCCGTCATTTGTGAAATCCCCTACCCCAATGATCGGTTTATCTTACCCATTCCTCAGGCTGAACTGGACGCCAATAAAAATATGGTTCAAAATCCTGGTTATTGAAACCATATCGTATTTGAAATCAAAAGCCGAGGGGAAATGATCCCCTCGGCTCCCTTATTTTCATCTTCTTCCTTTTCTCGCCCTATTCAAAGGAACATTTGTTCAATCAACTTCTCGAACACTATTAAAGAAGGATCAGTTCGCCAGCTCAGAGAGGAACTTCAACCGGACGAGCTGGATTTCCTCGAGGCTGTAATCTTCGTCTTTGAGGGCGCGATAGGCAGTATCGACATCGTCGGTTTCTGCCTCCATGAAGTAATCGTAGATATCTTCGATGGTTCCTTCATCGAGTACTTCCTCGATGTAGTAGTCGAGGTTGAGCTTGGTGCCGCTGGATACGATGGCATCGAGTTCCTCCATCAGTTCGTACATGGTGAGGTTGTTCTGACGGGCAATGGTGGGCAAGTCGATCTTGCGGTCAATGGCCTGGATGATGGCCACTTTGGTTTTCGACTTGTTGGCCACTTGTTTGATGAGGACTTCGGTTGGGCGCTCGATTTCGTTTTCCTCGACGTACTTGGCGATCAGTTCGAGGAATGGCTTGGCGTAGCGCATGGCCTTGCCTTGGCTGACACCCTGGATACGGGTCATGTCTTCCATGGTGATGGGGTACTGGGTGGCCATGTCTTCCAGTGAAGGGTCCTGGAAGATGACGAAAGGTGGGACACCTTTCTTTTTGGCCACTTCGCGCCGCAGTTCTTTGAGGAGCTTCAATAGTTTCTCGTCCAACACGGCTGTGCCTCCGGATGTCTCATCGAAGTCCACATCGTTGTTGTCAAAGTCCACATTGAGTGGTATCTGGATGGGAGTGGGGTGCTTGATGAAGGCTTTGCCAGCCTCGGTCAACTTGAGCACGCCATAGGTTTCGATGTCTTTGCGCAGCAGACCATTGATGAGGGCATGCCTGAAGACGGAGTTCCAGAAATTTTCGTCTTTGTCTTTGCCGATGCCGAAGAGGGGGCGCTTGTTGAAGCGATAGTCCTTCATCTCTTTGGTTTCATTGCCCAAGACGAAGTCTACCAAGGTGTTGATCTTGTAGTTTTCTTCAAGCTCGGCTACGGCCTTAAGGGCCTGTTGCATTTCTTTGGTAACCTCTACTTTTTCCTTGGGGTGGCGGCAGTTGTCGCACATTTTGCCGCAGTCTTTCTCGTCGAACTCTTCGCCAAAATAGAACAGCAGAAAGCGACGCCGACAGCCGGTGGTTTCTACATAGGCTTCGACTTCCTGCATCAGCTGTGTACTCATTTCCCTTTCGGCCACAGGTTTGTCGCGGAGGAATTTCTCCAGCTTGGCCATGTCCTTGTAGGAGAAGAATGCGATGCAGCGCCCTTCGAGCCCATCGCGACCAGCCCGACCAGTTTCCTGGTAGTAGTTTTCGATGCTTTTGGGCATGTTGTAATGGATCACGAAACGCACGTCCGGTTTGTCGATGCCCATGCCAAAGGCGATGGTGGCCACGATGACGTCGATGTCCTCCATGAGGAAGGCATCCTGGGTGGCCGAGCGGGTTTTGGCGTCGAGGCCAGCGTGGTAAGGTGCTGCCTTGATGCCATTGACGTTGAGCACTTCGGCAATGGCTTCGGTAGTCTTGCGGGCTTGCACGTAGATGATGCCCGATTGACCGGGCATTTCTTTGATGATCTGGACGATCTGCTTGATGGTGGCGTCCTTTTTCCCTTTGGGGCGCACCTCGTAGTACAGGTTGGGACGGTTGAAAGACGAAATGAACTGGTTGACGTCTTTCATGTCGAGGTTCTTCAGGATGTCGGATTGGACTTTCGGCGTTGCCGTGGCCGTCAGGGCGATGATGGGGATGTTGCGTCCGATGGCGTCGATCATGGCCCTGATGCGCCGATATTCGGGGCGGAAATCGTGGCCCCATTCAGAGATGCAGTGAGCTTCGTCCACGGCGACGAAGGAGATGTCCACGTTGCGGAAAAATTCGATGTTCTCCTCTTTGGTGAGCGTCTCGGGTGCCACGTACAGCAGTTTGGTTTTTCCAGCCTTGATGTCGGCTTTGACCTGTTTCATTTGCACGCGGCTGAGCGAAGAGTTCAAAAAGTGAGCTACTTCGTCCTTGTCACTATACCCTCGGATACTATCCACCTGGTTTTTCATCAGGGCGATGAGAGGCGAAATGATGAGGGCCGTGCCTGGCATCATCAGCGCCGGCAGTTGATAACAAAGTGATTTACCGCCGCCGGTGGGCATGATGACGAAGGTGTCGCGACCGTCCAGCACGCTTTGAATGATGGCCCGTTGGTTTCCCTTGAAGTTTTCAAAACCGAAATACTTGTGCAATGCCTCTTGCAATGCATCCTTGACGACAGAGTTTTCCGCTACCATTTCCTACGAGTTCAATTTGATGATAAACGATGTGTGGGTCAAACGATCGATTCGTCGGTCCCTGTTTTCGATTTGGCTTTTTGTGAGGAATGTATAGAGAGGTCCCAAAAGGCTGCCTCAAAGTAGAAAATTTCTGCCACTATGCTCCCATGGCGCCGTTTTTTGTTTTCTCTGTCGCCTCCCATCAGACCTCGCAAAGTCGAGTCGGATTTATCGGCGAGTCAACGGATCGTCAGGGATAGAAGCAGGAGCTTTGAGGTGCATTCGTCCAGGCCATAGAAAAAGCCTGGCTCTTCAAATACAATTTTTCTTCATGCTTTTTCAAAAAGCAGCCAAAAGTAACAATAAAAGAGTGCCATCCCAAAAGATTTTTCCACGTTTACAGGTAAATGACATGCCATTGAAAATGAGATGATTTACAATGATTTTCCCGTCTTTTGCAATCCGCCAACTTATGCATGAATGGAGCCAAAAACACGAAATATAATCCGGGAAATAGCCGTCCAAACGTTGCAAATAGAAATCGAGGCACTCGAATTGTTAAAAAGTAGCTTGGACGATCAATTCGATCGGCTGATCGACCTGATACATCGCAGCAAAGGGCGTGTGGTAGTCAGTGGAATTGGCAAGAGCGCCCTGGTGGCGCAAAAGATCGTCGCCACGCTTAATTCAACTGGCACGCCGGCCATGTTCATGCACGCCGCTGACGCCGTCCATGGCGATTTGGGTATGATTCAACCCGAGGATGTGGTTTTGTTGCTCAGCAAAAGTGGTTTTACAGAGGAACTCAGGGTGCTGGTACCCATCGTACAAATGCGGGGAAACACCGTGGCCGCCATCGTAGGCGACAAGCGCTCCTGGTTGGCTTTACATGCCGACATCGTGCTGCACACCCCCATCTCCAGGGAAGCCGACCCCAATAACCTGGCTCCTACCGCCAGCACCACCGCACAAATGGCGCTCGGCGATGCCATCGCCATGGCGCTTCTCGCCCTCAGGGGGTTTACCCCGGCCCAGTTTGCCCAGCTTCACCCAGGTGGCTTGCTTGGTAAACAGCTCTTCTTGCGTGTCGAGCACATTTATCCACACAACGAAAGACCAGCCGTCACGCCCGACTCACCCCTGCCTCAGGTTATCCTGGAAATGACGTCCCGCCGTTTGGGCTGTACCGTGGTCGAAGACGAACAAGGACATCCCCTGGGCATCATCACCGACGGTGACTTGCGCCGCATGCTCGAAAAATTTCCCCCCTCTCAACTCGATACCCTCACAGCCCAACATTTCATGACACCACACCCCAAAACCATCAAACACGACCAGCCCGCCGTAGAAGCACTGGCCCTCATGCGTCAGCATGCCATCACCCAGCTCGTCGTCCTCGAAGGGGACCGATACGTGGGCATCGTCCATCTCCACGACCTCATCAGAGAGGGTTTGCTATGATCCGCACACGCTTTCTTCTCGCATTGTCTTGGTGGTGCTTGTGGATGGCCTGCAAACATCCAGCCCCGCGATCCTGTCAGCTGGCTTTTTATCACTGGACTACTGAGTTGCAACTCCCTTCTTTGCAGGACTACCTCGACTCCCTTCAGGTGAGGCGCATTTACTTCAGAGTCTTCGATGTGGATTTGGATCCAACGAGTGGAAGACCCGTGCCGGTGGGAATGGTTTCACCCCCGGCTGAGTCCCTACCTGCCGAATGGATACCTGTGGTTTTCATCACCAACCGCACGCTACGGTCATTGACATCCAGTCAAATCGACTCCCTCGCTGGCAACATGGTTCGACTGATGCGCACCTATGGGCAGACACCTGCCGAAGTGCAACTCGACTGCGACTGGACTGCTCAAACAAGGGAACGGTTTTTCCGACTCGTTACATCGCTTCGCCATGCCTGGCAAAACATCCAACCTGGAGAGCCCCCACTCATTTCCGTCACGATCCGCCTCCACCAATACCGCTACCCTGAACGCACAGGCGTGCCACCCGCCGACAGAGGCATGCTCATGGTGTACAACGTAGGGGAAATCGATAACCCAGAAACCGTAAATTCCATCCTCGACTTAGCGCTCGTTCAGGAATACATGCGCACCCGCCAACCCTACCCCCTCCCCCTCGACATTGTTTTGCCCCTTTTCCAATGGGGCGTCGTTTTCAGGGATGGTGAGCTCGTGCAACTGCTCTACGACCTCGATGAAACGGCCTTGCTTGGTGCGGCCCATTTTGAAAGGACTGGCCAAGGCAAATTCAGGGTAACGGCTCCTGCATTGCTCCAAGGATTCTACTTGAATGAAGGGGATTTGATCCGACTTGAAACGATCCACAGCACACAACTCGACTCGCTGACATCCATTTTGGCCGAATCACTGCCAAGCGCCAATCGCTGGGTGGCCTGGTATCACCTCGACCAGCCAATCATCGAGCGATTTTCCGCCGAACAAATACTTGAATGGACAAACACCCTTTGCAACCAAGAGTGAAGCGGCTTTATCCATCCTTAGTTTGCTGTTGTAAATACGATGCAACCGCCTCCATCTCTTCGAAGAATTGCGCTCCAAACTTCCTGATGATGGCAGCTTTTACGAATTGGTAAAGGGGCAGGCGATCACGCTTTCCCGCCTGGCAAGCCGCTGAGCAGATTTCCCATCTGTCGTAATTCAGTGCGACAAAGCCTACTTCTTCGTTTTTGCTCACTCTGACAGGATAAAGGTGGCAAGAGATGGGTTTTTGAAAATCAGTAGCGCCTGCTTCCCAGGCCCGCTCAATGCCGCATTTGGCAATGCCGCGTGCATCGAATGTCAAGAACACACATGCCCCGTCCGGGAGCAATTGAGTGCCTTGGCTCTCCATCTCAGCATAATAGGTGCTCAGTCCTTTTTCTTCGATGACGGCAATGCCTTCCGGCCGCAAGAAAGGCTTGATGTCTTCGTAGATGGATTCGAGGGTTGCCACCTCGGCAGGTTGCAGAGGTGCGCCAAAGTCTCCTTCCCAACAACAGGCCCCTCTGCACGCTTCCAGCTCACAGCGGAAGTACTCCGTCAGCACGGACTCACTGACCAATACGTTCTGTATGATGACCACGGTTCGCCTAATTTGCTGGCAAAAATAGCCCCTGGCAACTGGCCGACCAGAAGCATCCCCTGCGCCTGGTGAATCTTTGGGCTAAAGTGCATTGTCGTAACTTAGCGCCCATTCAGTACCAGCCGCTGCTGGCGTTCGATCACAAACAATCCGATGGCAATGAAAAAAGCATGGTGCATTTTCCTTTTCGCACTGACCTTTTCGGCGGTGCAAGCCCAGACAGAAACCGAAAAATCGGCCGCTCAGAAAGACACCGAATCATTGGTGCAGCAATACAACCTCGATGAAGCCCAGGCTGCTGAAATGCTCGTCGTCATGGAGCGCAAATACCGCAACCTGGCTGAATTCGAACCACTCAAATTCGAGGACACGCAGGCCTATCTGCGCAAACTAAGGGCGCTCATCATCGCTACCGATAACTCTTTTCGCCGCATTTTGAAAGGCGACCAACTCACCTTGTACAACCAGAAACAGGCTGCGCTGAGAAAGGAAAAAGCCGAGCGTTACCAACAGCTCCGCAAAGAAGGGGCTTCTCAAACCGAAATCGACAAAGAAATGATCGCCATCGATCTGCGCGGCATGCAGTGAACCACGGATTCAATTTCTGCGAACCAACAGGGCTACGGTTTCCACGTGGTGGGTGTGTGGAAACATGTCCACAGGCTGGATCTTTTCGAGCTCGTACATTTCGGAAAGCAACTGGATGTCGCGCGCCTGCGTGGCTGGGTTGCAACTCACATAAACAAGTTTGGGTGCCTGCAATTGCAACAGAATCTTCACCACATCGCGGTGCATGCCAGCGCGAGGCGGGTCGGTGATGACGAGATCGGGCTGGCCGTGCTTGGCAGCGAACTCCGTGCTGAGGATGTCTTTGACGTCGCCGGCGTAGAAAAGGCAATTGGTGATGCGGTTCAAGGCGGCATTAGCCTTCGCATCTTCGATGGCCTCAGGCACTTCTTCGATGCCCACTACCTGCCGACACCATTGAGAGACGTATAGTCCAATGCTTCCCACACCGGTATAGAGGTCGTACACATTCTCGCTTCCAGTCAAGTTGGCGAACTCGACCACCTTGTCGTAAAGCACCTTGGCCTGGTAGCTGTTGGTTTGAAAAAATGATTTCGGGCCGATCTTGAAGCGCACTTCGCCGAGGCGCTCTACGATGTGATCCTTGCCATGGTATAATACCATTTCAAGGTCGCCTACGTAATCGTTGGGCTTTGAATTGATGCAGTAAAAGACGCTGGTCAATTGCGGGAATTCCTGAATGATGGCATCCAACAGCCGGCTGATCTTGGTGCGGTCATCCTCGAAAAAGCTCACGATGAGCATACACTCGCCCAAGGTGCTCAGGCGGATCATGATGTGCCGCATGAAACCCTCGTTGCGCTTCAGGTCGAAGAAACTGAGGCCCTGCTCGATGGCCAAGCGTTTGATGGCCAACCGGAGTTCATTGGAGGGAGCATCCTGCAACCAGCAGTGTCGGATGTCGAGGATTTTGTCAAAAGCGCCCGGCAAATGGAAACCCAACACATCTTCGACGTTGGACACACCCGCTTCCAATTCCTCCCGGCTGAGCCAACGCTTGTTGCTAAAGGCAAATTCCACCTTGTTGCGATAGTAAGTGGTTTTCTCTGCCGGGACGATGGGAAGGAATGCCCGCGGTTCGACCTTGCCAATTCGCTGAAGGGCTTCGCGCACCACCTGTTCCTTGAAGCGGATTTGATCGAGGTAGTCAACGTGTTGCCAGCGGCATCCTCCACACAGGCCAAAATGTTCGCAAAAGGGCTCTACCCGAAAGGGGGACAGCCGATGGTAGTGAATGGCCACGCCTTCTGCCCAGTCGGGCTTGCGACGGGTTATCTCAACGTCCACTATGTCACCTGGCGCAACCTTTTGCACGAAAAGCACCCGGCCATCTGAAGCCCGGCCTACGCCACGGCCTTTATCCGCAATGCTGGTGATTTCCACTTTTTCGACAATTTCCTTGCGCCTTCGCTTACGTCCCATGTTTGGTTTTTTGTTCCCTCGATCCTGTCCTGCTCGACCACTTTGAACTGCCAGGGCTTGTACCTATCGTTACCTCCAGCGGCGGCAGAAGCGCAAATATCGACAAAGCTGAAAGGTATGCGCCGCTGGCGAGTACGGTGCCAGGTGACTCACCGCTTCGTTTACTATCCTGGTGGTGCGCAGCGTCCGCTGGCGGCTTTATTGGTTAAGCATCGAACTTTTGTACTTTTAGCCGCTGTTCACAACAACTTTTGAAAGACTATGGCAGAAGAAAGACCCTGGCTCAAGAATTATCCGAAAGGCGTTCCCGCCAACATAGATGAATCGGCGTACGAAACCCTGACCCAACTACTCGACGAGACTTTTGAGAAATACCGCAAGCACGTGGCGTTTTCATGTATGGGCAAGGAGCTGACCTACGGCCAAATCGACAAGTACTCCCGACAATTTGCAGCTTACTTGCACGCTCGCGGGCTGGAACCTGGCGACAAGATCGCCCTGATGATGCCCAACTTGCTGCAGTATCCCATTGCCCTGTTTGGCTGTTTGCGGGCAGGTTTGATCATCGTCAACACCAATCCGCTTTACACCCCCCGAGAAATGCGGCACCAATTCACGGATGCGGGGGTGAAAGCCATTCTCATCGCCGAAAACTTTGCACGCAACCTACAGGAAATCCTACCCGATACGCAGATCAAGACCATCATCGTAACAAGCATCGGTGAAATGCTTGGCTTCCCGAAACGCCAGCTGGTCAACTTCGTCATCCGTTACATCAAGCGCATGGTGCCCCGGTATGACTTGCCCAACGTGGTCACCTTCAGCGAAGCCCTCAAGCAAGGCAAGCGCTTTTCAGTCAAGCCTTTCAAACAGACAGCCGACGACGTCGTAGTGATCCAATATACCGGTGGTACTACCGGTGTGTCCAAAGGTGCCATGCTCACCAACCGGAACCTGGTGGCAAACATGATGCAGATCAGAGCGTGGGGAACGGTGGCATTGTGCGAGGGCGAAGAGGTGGCCCTGTCACCCCTACCACTCTACCACATCTTTGCGTTCACCGTCAACTGCCTTGCGCTCTTCAGCCTCGGAGCAGTCAACATCCTCGTGGTGAATGCGCGTGACATCCCCTCCTTGCTAAAGGAATTCAAACGCTACAAGATCACGACCATGACGGGTGTCAATACCCTATTCAATGCCCTACTCAACCACAAGGACTTCGCCTCCTGCGATTTCAGCAATTTCAAATTTGCCCTTGGCGGAGGCATGGCTGTCCAGCGCGTCGTGGCTGAAAAATGGCAAAGCGTAACTGGTGCGCCGCTCGTGGAAGGATATGGCATGACTGAATCCTCACCCGTTGCAAGCGTCAACCCACTCGACGGCACTGGCAAACTCGGTTCCATCGGTTTGCCGGTACCTTCCACCGATATGCGAGTGGTCGATGATAAATACCAGCCCCTCGCCGTTGGCGAAATTGGTGAAATCCAAATTCGAGGGCCGCAGGTGATGAAAGGGTACTACAACCGCCCTGACGAAACTGCTCGCGTCCTGCGCGAGGGGTGGCTGTGCACGGGCGACATTGGCAAAATGGACGAGGATGGCTATTTCTATATCGTTGATCGCAAAAAGGACATGATCCTCGTATCAGGCTTCAACGTCTTCCCGAATGAAATCGAGGAAATAGTAGCAGCCCACCCCAAAGTGCTCGAATGCGCCGCCGTGGGAAAACCCGACCCCAAATCCGGTGAAGTGGTAAAACTTTTCGTGGTCAAGAAAGACCCATCGCTTACCGAAAAGGAGATCATCGAATATTGCCGCCAAAACATGACAGGGTACAAAGTGCCGAAGGAAGTAGAGTTTCGTGACGAGCTGCCCAAATCCAACGTGGGAAAAATTTTGCGACGCGAACTGCGCGAGGACATCGTCGGTTAATGTGCCTTGCAGCGACAAGCTCTTTTTCACACATGAAAACACCCGCCATTCATCCCTGAGTGCGCCAAACCGACGTGTACCATGATGAGAACCATTTGTGTGCTATTGCTCGCTTTTACATATTTCCTCGCCAACGCACAGGAAGAAACCCTCTTTGGAAACGAAGGACTTCGGCTGACGGGCGCCTGGGTATCGGCCCACCCTGGCATTTCAGACTTCAATGGCAAGCGAGTAGCCATGGGAGGTGGAGAAGTGGCCCTCGAATTCAACAAGGTTTTGCTCATCGGCTTTGGAAGCAACAGGAGTACCGAATATTTCAGAACTGAAGGCCGCGATTACAAATACGAATCCAACGCTTTTTCTTTTACCTACCTGATGGAGCCTCAGAAGTTGCTGCACCCTAAATTCAACATGACCATTGGCGGTGCGACGCTCAAACGGCGGAATGGAGAGGATGATAAATTGTTTGTCTTCATGCCGGGAGTGGGCATCGAGGTAAATGTATTCCGGTGGTTCAAACTGGGGCTCTTGGGTCATTACCGCTTTGCCTCCAATGTCAACCAGGACAACCTGAGCAACAAGTCTTTTTCCGGTTTCCTCCTCGATTTCCAGCTCCGCTTTGGTTGGTCATGGGGACATTGAACGGCGGTTAACAAGCTTTAACCCCTTCGAGGCTCCATGCTGGACAAGATGCACGCTTTCTTTGCGTTCATCTGGCACTTTTTGATCAAAACATGCTTTTCTATGCGATACATTCTTTGCGCCCTGTTCACCTTGTCGATCCTCTGTGTGGCGGTCGCCCAACAATACACATCGGCCACGGAATCGGACCCACAGGCCAAAGCGGTACTGGACAAACTCCGCAAGAAATACGAAGGCTTCAAAACCCTTGAAGTAGAATTTGCCCTCGACATCGAATTACCCGAACAGCCTGTCGAGACGCAAAAAGGCACCCTCATCCAGCAAGGACAGAAGTATCGCCTCCAACTGGCCGACCGTCTTTTGGTCAGCGATGGCAAGAGCGTGTGGCTCTACCTGCCCAAACACAAAGAAGTCCAGATCAACGATGTAGAAGAGGAAAGTGAAGAAGGTGTATTCAACTCGCCCAAAGACCTGCTTGCTGCTTACCAGTGGAAAAACCACGTATATGTCCTCACCGACGAATTCATGGACAACGGCCGCCTCGTGCAGCAGATCGAATTCAAGCCCCTTTCGAAAAATGCAGACTACGCCAAGGTGCGCTTGAGCATAGACAAGAAAAACAACGAGATCGTCAGCATCAAAACTTTCAACAAAGACGGAAGCCGTTATACCCTTCGCATCTTGCGCCTCTCACCAAATAAACAATACCCTCCCGCTACATTCACATTTGACAAAAGCCAGTGCCCCGATTGTAGGTTCGAAGACCTCAGGCTTTGAGCCCCCTACGAAAAGAGGGTTGGGTCATCAGTAGAGTACATGCTCGCTGGCCGTTTGTCACTTGACCTGATGACACAGTTCGGTGCAAACTGATAAGGCTGCCCGAAACAAAGGGGTGGTAAATCGAGGATTGGAAAGCCTGCCTTCAGCAAGCAGGAGTCGAAAGCAGCCCAATAATCTTCATCCAGATAGCCCCTTTGGAAGGGTGCCAGGTTCGAAAATCCTCCCTGAATATCCACTGGTCTCGATCCTTTCCATTGGGACTTGCCATGCACGATGATGCCATGATACTTCTTGGTTTTTTATAGCGCCGGCGTATGAAGATGAGGAGGATTTGGGGATTTCCTGCCTGCCCTGTCTGCCGTCAGGCAGGCTGGCGGCAGACAGGTCTGCCGGACAGGCAGGCCCGTCTGTCGACGGACAGGCCCGTCTGTCGACGGACAGGCAGGAAGAAACCGGAGAGAGTCTGGTTGCCCTGAAATGTATTCAGCCTGAATCACCAGAGCTATAATGTTTCGAGCCGCGTGCAATCCCAAGTGTGGCATCGAGGCGTGCCCAGCATGGCCATGAACATCCAATCGTTTCGCTCCCTTACCACCTCGCCATCTGGTAAAAGCCCTTTTGCCTAACTTGGCCTCCCCCGGAGAGGCCATGGATGCATGGCATGTATTGCCAAAAGCACAGCTCCTCCTTTTTCCATCCTCAATCACATTTGACACATGGCAGAAGACAAACGGCTCTTTCTCCTCGACGGGCACGCCCTCATCTATCGGGCGCACTATGCCTTCATATCACGCCCCCTGATCAACTCCAAAGGCTGGAACACCAGTGCCATCACGGGCTTCGTCCGCACCCTGGTCGATTTGATCAAGAATGAAAAGCCCACCCATTTGGCCGTGGCATTCGATATGCCAGGCGGCAACTTCCGAAATGAGTGGTTTGCTGAATACAAAGCCAATCGCGAAGCCCAACCCGAGGATATCACCTTTGCCATTCCGTGGATCATGAAGATCCTCAAAGCGTGGAAGATCCCCATCCTTACCCTCGAAAACTACGAAGCTGACGACATCATCGGCACCATTGCCAAGAAAGCCGAGAAGGCCGGATACAAAACTTACATGGTCACTCCGGACAAGGATTTCGGCCAGCTCGTCAGCCCCAACATTTTCATCTACAAGCCATCCTCGCGAGGCAATGGCGTAGAAATTTGGGGAGAAAAAGAAGTGTGTGAAAATTGGGGTATCGAACGTGTGGACCAGGTGGTGGATATGCTTGGCCTCATGGGCGACTCCGTGGACAACATCCCCGGTGTGCCTGGCATTGGCCCCAAAACAGCAGCAAAACTGTTGGCCGAGTACGGCACGCTCGAAAACCTGCTTGCCCATGCCGATGAAATCAAGGGCAAAAACGGCGAGCGCCTCAAGGAATACGCCGACCAAGCCCTCCTTTCGAAAAAATTGGCCCTCATCGACACCAACGCCCCCATCGAGTTCGACCCCAAGATGTTCGAACTCGAACCCTTCGATCGAGAAGAGCTGGCAGCCATTTTCAAGGAGCTGGAATTTCGAACACTGGCCCAGCAAATCCTTGGTGAGCAGGATTCACCCACATCTTTTTCGCCGGTGAAAAAAGAAGGTGTACAGGGAAAGCTTTTCGAAGATTCAGAAGTACAGCCATCGGAGTCCAAAGCCCCCTCGTTACCCGAATATTCAGTAGCCGAGAAAACCATCGAAACCACGCCCCACGAATACCATCTGGCCGACACGGCCGAGAAGCGGGCCGAGCTCATCTCCCTCCTTTCCAAGGCGAGTGCTTTTGCCTTCGACACCGAGACTACGAACATAGACCCAAATCTCGCCGAGCTGGTAGGGATGTCGTTTGCGGTCAAACCTCACGAGGCATGGTACGTTCCGCTGCCCGAAGACCAGCAAGCCGCCCAGGCGATCGTCGAAGAGTTCCGCCCCGTACTCGAGAACGAACAGATCTTGAAAATAGGACAAAATCTCAAGTACGATGCAGAGGTGATGCGGTGGTATCACACCGAACTCAAAGGCCTGTGGTTCGATACCATGTTGGTGCATTATCTGTTGGAGCCGGAGTTGAGACACAACATGGACTACCTGGCCGAAACTTACCTGAAATACAAGCCCATCTCCATCGAGGCATTGATAGGTAAAAAAGGCGCCAATCAATTGAACATGCGTGACATCCCCGTGGAGAAAGTGGCCATCTACGCGGCAGAAGATGCCGACATCACCCTGCAATTGCATGACTATTTTGCTCCCAAACTCATAGAGGAGGGTCTCGAAGACCTTTATTGGAAAATCGAGGAACCGCTGGCCAAAGTGCTGGTGGACATGGAATTCGAAGGCGTGAAAGTGGACGTCGAATTCCTCCAGGCTTACTCCAAGGAGCTCGAGAAGGAAATCGAGGAGTTGGATGAGAAAATCCAAAGGGAAGCAGGGGTTCGTTTCAATGTAGCCTCGCCAAGCCAAGTGGGCGAGGTGCTCTTTGGCCGCATGAAAATTCCTTACAAGTGGAAGAAAACCAAAACGGGCAAGTACTCCACCGACGAGGCAAAACTTCAAGAATTGGCCGAGGAGTATCCCTTCGTGGCGGACATACTGCGCCATCGGAGCTTGTCCAAACTAAAGAGTACCTATGTCGATGCCCTGCCCCAACAGGTCAACCCGCGCACAGGCCGCATCCACACTTCCTACAACCAAGCGCTGGCCGCCACCGGTCGGCTCAGCTCCAACAACCCCAACCTGCAGAACATTCCCATCAAAACCCCAGAGGGCGCACGCATTCGGGAGGCGTTCGTGCCAAGGGATGAAAACTATTGGTTGCTCAGCGCCGACTACTCACAAATCGAGCTGCGCATCATCGCCGAAATCAGTGGCGACCAGGCCATGCTCGAGGCGTTCCAGAAAGGTCAGGACATCCACCGAGCCACGGCTGCTCGAGTGTTTGGCGTGCCTTACGAAGAAGTGACGGCCGAACAGCGCCGACAGGCCAAAACAGTCAATTTCTCGATCATCTACGGCGCCGGCGCCACCAACGTCAGCCAGCAACTCGGCATCAAACGCTCGGAAGCCAGCGCCCTGATCGAAAACTACTTCAAGCAATACCAGGGACTCAAGCGCTACATGGAAGAAACGGTTGAGTTTGCCCGAAAAAATGGATACGTCAAAACCTTGCTCGGTCGCCGAAGGTACCTGCGCGACATCGACAGCCGCAATTCCCTTGCCCGCTCGAACGCTGAACGCATCGCCATCAATACACCCATCCAAGGCAGCGCCGCCGATATGATCAAAGTGGCTATGATCAACATTCATCGCACCCTGAACGAACATGGATTCAAAACGAAAATGATCCTACAGGTCCACGACGAACTGGTTTTCGACGTGCCCAGTGATGAACTGGAGCAGGTCAAACCGATCGTCGAAGAAAAAATGCGCACCGCCATCCCCAACCTCCGGGTACCCATCGTGGTAGAAATGGGAGTGGGAAAGAATTGGCGGGAAGCCCACTGACCCCCACCCGGTCGTTCGAAAAACTACTTCCGAAACGAGCGCGCCACTCACTCAGCGGTCGCAACCAATAAACCCATGTTACGAACACTCATCTGCCTGATATTTTTTTCGACCACCAGCTACCTGTTTGCCCAGGTCTCGGATGACTTCTCGGATGGCGACCTGACCAATGACCCTGCCTGGCTGGGCGATGTCTCCCACTTCAAGGTCAATGCTGCCGGACAATTGCAACTAATGGCTCCGGCAGCAGGCACCTCATCCCTTTACCTGCCCGTAGAAATTGCCGACAGCAACTACTGGGCGTGCTGGATCCAGATGGATTTCAGCCCATCCAACAGCAACAACCTCCGCATCTATCTCATGGCCGACGGAGAAAACCTCACCGATGCCAATGGATACTTCATCCTTTTGGGCAAGGACGGCAGCAACGATGCCATCGAATTCTACCGACAGGATGGCGGAACTGCCACGCTGCTCGCCGCCGGGACTCCTGCTGCCATAGCGGTAAATCCCACCTTGCGTCTTCGCATGAGTCGGTTCGATGGCACCACCTGGAACCTCGAAGTCAACTACTCGGGTGGAACCCAATTGAAAACCGAATTCACCGTAGAGGACGATACCTGGAAGGGTGGCAGTCATTTCTTTGGATTCGTCTGCAACTATACCTCTACCCGCACCGACAAGTTTTTCTTCGACGACGCGGCCATTGCTCCCATCGTACCCGACACACTGCCACCTTCGCTGCTCTCAGCCAAGGCAATCGACAGCCTCCACGTGCTCCTCCACTTTGACGAAGAACTCGACACCGCCAACGCCAAACAAACAGACCACTACTTACTCGACGGTGGCATCGGCATGCCGATTCAAGTGCAAACGGCTCCCAACGATCCGGCCTCCGTTCTGCTCACCCTGCCCGTTCCGCTTGTATCCCAGTCAACTTATACCGTCACCGCAAAAGACATCTCAGACCTCCAAGGCAATACTGCCAGTGCACTTACCGCTACTTTTACATACCTCAAAATTGAACCTGCTGCGGCATACGAGGTGCTCATCGATGAAATCATGGCAGACCCCACACCCTCTGTGGGATTGCCCGCTGCGGAATACGTGGAACTTTACAACCGAAGTCAAAAAATCATCGACCTCGAAGGGTTCGGGTTCAGCAACGGCAGCACCACGCGATTACTTCCTTCTTTCCTGCTCTTTCCAGGTGCCTACGTCATTCTCTGTGACAAGGCCCATGAAACTGCCTTCGCAACTTTCGGAAAGGTGCTCCCAATCGATGGCATGCCGACCTTGACGAACAGCGAAGACGAGCTTTTCTTGCTCGATCCGGCTGGCAATTTGGTTCACGCCGTGCACTATGCCCTGGCCGATTACGGCAATTCATCCAAACAAGAGGGCGGTTGGAGTTTAGAGCTGGTCAATCCTGAAGCACCCTGTAGGATCCATGGCAACTGGCGTGCGAGTATCAACCTGCTGGGCGGCACGCCCGGCCAACCCAATTCGGTGCTCAACCCCTTACCAGATTTGACCCCTCCAATACCACACAGGGTCTATGTCTCTGCGGACAATCCAAATCAGGTACTTGTGTTCTTCGACGAGGCACTGCTGCCTGAAAGCGCTGAAGACCTCTCACACTACACCCTCGTAGGTGGCCCAGGGCTCATGGAGGCCATGTTAGTGGATCGCCACATGGTGGCACTCATTCTCGATGAACCGCTCATGGCCGGTACCCCTTACGAGCTCATCGTCGAGGAGGGCATTGCTGATTGTATAGGCAATGAATCAAAGTCCACCTTCTACTTTGACCTGGCCCTGCCAGAACCTGCACTCCCCGGCGATGTGGTCATCAATGAGCTGCTGTTCAACCCTTATAGTGGTGGCTCGGATTTCGTTGAGCTTTACAACCGAAGCGAGCGAGCCATAGACCTCAGCAAGCTTTTTATTGGCAATCTCGATCCCACCAGCGACACGGTAATCGTGGACATAGACCTGCCCTACTTGATGCTGCCAGGGGAATATGCCGTGCTCACTCCTGATACTGCCTACATCTCTTCTCAATATACCGTGCTGAATCCCCAGGCCTTGCTGCGGCAAACCCTGCCACCATTCAATGACAAAAGTGGAAATGTGTCACTCTACAGGCTCGAAGGTTCACAGGTGTTGTTCATCGACACTTTTGACTATGAGGAGTCCATGCACCATCCCTTGCTCGACGACGTCGAGGGTGTCTCCCTTGAACGCATTCACCCCGATGCCCCTTCGAATCTCCCGTCGAGCTGGCATTCGGCGGCTCAAGCTGCTGGGTTTGCCACGCCTACTTACCAAAACTCACAGTTCATAGAATTGGGCTTGCCGACCAAGGCTGTCGACATTGCTCTCAATTCCAAAACCTTCTCACCCGATGGGGACGGCTTCGAGGATTTTTTGCTCATCACCTTCCAGGCCGATATTCCTGGCTACACGGCCCGCATCCACATCTACGACTTGGCGGGGCGACTCGTCAAAAGGCTGGTCAACAATGAACTGCTTGGCACCAACGGCTTCTTCCGCTGGGACGGCGACACCGATGATGGCAGCAAAGCCCCAGTCGGTGTTTACATCATCTGGCTGCAGCTCTTCCACCCGACCGAAGCCAAAACCATTACTGAAAAACGGGTTTGTGTGCTGGCGGGGAGATTGGATTGAGGGAAAAGGGGCAAACGTGAATCGTCCCGAATTTTCCTGACCTAACAATGCCCGCCCAGGGACAAAATTTTGGTAGAATTTTTTATCGAACACGTCTAAGCCCGCGCACCCTTGGTACCCAATTTGCCCCCTCCGGCAGCATCTCTACACGACGGGCCAATGAAAATTAGGGCAGTCTCATGTTTGGCAAAGAGACTGACTCTGAGAGGCTTTTTTTGTACTACAAATTCATTTTTGGATAATCCGATCCTTACCTTTGTTGCAATTCCCCATTCCAACCACCTCCCATTTTTACCGACTACTGGGCCTCCACCAAATTGGCCATATTCCGCTTGGTGCTCGATTTTAATGTCGAGACAAGTTCGGAGCTTAAAAACTGATTATTAAGGCTTAACAACCTGCGTCTTTTGCGAAAAGGCAGTTTTTGTATGGCACTCTGACCTCAATACTTTTTCTTATCATGCAAAACAGTTGCTTAACCGGTCGCTTCTGCATGGTTCTTACCATTCTGGCAGGATTCCACGCTTTGCTTTCCGCCCAACTACCCACGCCTTCACTCGTGGGCTATTGGCAAAACTGGAACGACCCCGCTTCTCCTTACATCCAGCTCGATCAGGTGGACGCCCGTTACAATGTCATCGAGGTGGCATTCGGTGTGCCCATCAACGGCACCGACTACCAAATCGGCTTTACACCCGATGGTGTCTCACAATCAACTTTCATCAGCCAGCTTCAATATTTGCAAGGATTGGGGAAGAAGGTCCTGCTAAGCATTGGCGGGGCCAATGACCCGGTGAAGCTGGACAATGCCACCGAGCGGGATACCTTCGTCAGTTCGGTGACCAGCCTGCTCAATACCTACGGCTTCGACGGCATCGATATCGATTTCGAGGGCAGCTCGCTCTCGGTGAGCAGCAGCAGCACCATTGCCAATCCTACGGATGCCCACATCATCAACCTCATCGACGCCATCGAGGCCATCATGGCCAATTACCGCAACAGCTTCAACAAGAAGATGCTCCTCACCTTTGCCCCAGAAACTGCTTTCGTGCAGGGCGGCATGTCGCAGTGGGGCGGCCTATGGGGGGCCTATCTTCCGGTGTTGCATGCGCTGCGCGATTCCATCGACCTGCTGCATGTTCAGCTTTACAACAGTGGCGGCATGTACGGCATCGACGGAAACATCTACTCACAGGGCACCGCCGATTTCATCGTGGCCATGACGGAGGCAGTCATCCAGGGTTTTGATGTGCCCTTGTCGGGCAATCAGGCTGGTCCATTCATCGGTTTGCCTGAAACAAAAATCGCAGTGGGCTTGCCTGCCTGCCCCAATGCTGCTGGGGGTGGGTTTACCGACCCCGACACCGTGAAGGCTGCCATCGACTACCTTCGGGGCCTTGGCCCCAAACCGGGCAGTTACACCCGACAGGGCGGCCCCTATCCGAACCTGCGTGGCATGATGACCTGGTCTATCAATTGGGACGCAGTGACCACCTGCAATGCCACAGCCTATGAGTACGCAGCCAACTTCGTAGATATCTTCTTTCCTTGTGTCAAACCCAACCTGGGGCCTGATGTGTCCGCCTGCACCATTTCATTTCCCTACACCCTCAACAGCGGCACCAGCACCAATACGAACGTCACATTTACCTGGATAAACCTGACGACCAATCAGATTCTAGTTGAAAACAGCCCCACCGCCAACACCTGGAACATCAGCACCACCGGTGTATATCGGGTAATCCGTGACTCCATTGGCTGCTCGAAATCGGACGACATCTCCGTGTTGAACGACCTGCCCAGCCCCAGCCTGCCGGCCAGCGAAAATATATGTTCAGTGGTGCCGCTCGCCCTTTCGGCGGCTAACTCAGGCAGCTTCCCGGGTGGCACCTCATGGCAATGGTACAAGGACAATGTGGCCATTGCAGGTGCTACCAGCCCTTCTCTGGACACTATTCGATTCGCCGCTGCCTACAAGCTGGCGGCGCAATACGGTAGCTGCTCCACCGAAAGCACCACCAATGTGACTTCCAGCTTGCCCACCCCCGTTGACGACTGCGTGACACCGGGGTCGCAGGCCCAGCTCAGTATTCAGACGACTTCCTCCGGCCCCTTCAACTGGTACGCCAACAGCACCGGAGGCACCTCCCTCGGCACTGGAACCACTTTTACCACCCCGCCGCTGAGCAGTACCACCACCTACTACGTAGAAGACGCAAGTACGGCTGGCATCACTACCACCGGCCCACCCCCAACCAACAATGGTTTGGGAACCTTGCAGAACTGGGAAAGTCCAACCCAAATCATTTTCGACGCCGAAACTTCTTTTACCCTCAAAGAGCTCACCGTTTATCCGCTGATATGGTGCTATACCCATACCCTGTCATTCGAAATCCGGGATGCCTCGGACAATGTGCTGCCAAACGGGGCCCAGTCCTTTTCCATCACTGACGATACGGATTGCGGCACCGTTTCCGGCCCGGTCACCCTGGTGCTCTCCAATGGCGGTGTCAACATACCCGCTGGCACCGGATATAAAATCGTGAAGGTGGGCTCCATCGGCTTCAACCACTGGCAGGGCTCGGTGAGTTATCCCATGTCTTACAGCCCTTACTTCACCATCACGGGTGGCAGTTCCAGCGACAAGTACATGGCTGTACACGATTGGAAAGTGGAAGCCGGCTGTGCCCGCCTGCCAGTCATCGCTGAAGTCAATACTTCCTGCCTGCCCCTGCCCGTTGAGCTGGTTTCGTTCACTGCCGAACCGGACGGCGATGGTGCCCTGCTCACCTGGCGCACCGCAAGCGAAAGCAATAACCGGGGCTTCATCGTTCTTCGCAGAACCGACAATACTCCCCTGGACAGCATTGGCTGGGTGGATGCCTACGGTCCATATCACACTTACCAGTTTTTTGATCCAAACCCGCCACGCCACACAACCCTCTATTACCAACTCCTTCAGGTGGATTACGACGGGCAATCCAGCTTCTCACCCATTGTTTCCCTTCGGATAAATGGCTCTGTCGGCGATTTCGACCTCTTCCCCAATCCCGTTGCCGACCGCCTGTTCCTGCACTACCACGGCGCCGATTTCCCCGGGCCCTGGCTCCTCAGACTTTACGATATGCAGGGCCGCCTGATGCTCCAGTCCATCTGGGAAGACCCTGAAACCTCCCTCGATGTATCCTCATTGGAGAATGGGCCCTATCTGTTGACCATTTCGGAAAAAGAAAAAGTCGAAAGGCGGCTGGTGGTTGTTGAGTGAGGGTTGACTTCAAGTCAGGCGGTAACTTAGTCAGGCGGTGACTTGAAGTTACCACCTAACTTCACACCTTGTATCAGGGCAGGGTATGCTCTTCGGAAGTTGTATGAGTGGAGACCAGTTCTTTTTATGGCACCTGTCCTTGCATTTCGAAAGTGCTAAAATGTCGGTTACTGCAGATTCATCCCTACTGCTATGAGGAAGAATTGAATAGTTATAGCTCCGGTGATTCAGGCTGAATGCATTTCAGGGCAACCAGACTCTCTTCGGTTTCTTCCTGCCTGTCCGTCGACAGACGGGCCTGTCCGTCGACAGACGGGCCTGTCCGTCGACAGACGGGCCTGTCGGCAGACAGGTCGGCAGACAGGGCAGGCAGGAAATCCTCAAATCCTCATATCCTCAAATCCTCCCTGCCTGTCGGCAGACAGGACATCCTCACATCCTCAAATCCTCATATCCTCACATCCTCAAATCCTCCTCGTGTGATATTCATCCTCATTCGCCGGCGCTATAAATGTGGCGTTAACCGGCGGTTAAAATGCATGAACGGACCTTAGCGCGCAAAGATGGAGGTACAATTTTGCCGTCGTTTTCAATGTGCTCAACCAATCGTTTCAACCAATAAGCTTATCGATGAAGACTATCCATAATTTATTCATTGCAGGCCTTTCAGTGATATTGCTCTCCTCCTGCTCAGAAAAGCTATCCTATTTTACCCAGGATGTGTATGAAAACTATCGCTTCGACGAAGAGGATTTGAAAAGAGTTCAGTTTTACCTCTCGCGCGATATCAGGCTTCGACGCGACTTCGATGGAGGCTCCGCCCAGATAGAGAACGGCCGCATCATCATCGAAAACGGTCGCCAAATCGAGGAGGTAATTATCCCTCGAGGTACTCCCGGCGTCTATTTATTCAGCCCAAAGACCAATCGCTTTGCAATCTGCTTCGAAGACGACGACGACAAATTCCTCATCTTTGGGCCCAGCCCCAAGTACAGCAACCGGTTTGTGCTGATGGCCTCGGAATGGGGACGCGACCATGGAATCGTCACCTACGCAGGTAAAAGATGGCGTGTCAGCTCTGAAGAAGCCTATGCCGCCCTCATGGTGGACATGCGGAAGTTGGAGAAAATCAGCGTGGATCAAAAAGTGGTGAAAGGACGAAAAGTGGGTCGGTGAAATACGGTGCGCCTGTTGTACCTCACCTACTGAGCTGCGCAAACGCAGGTTTTACGCCTGTAGATCGCTTAATAGAGGTAATAAACTTATTGGCAGGTCACTAATCAGCCAGTTCCATCTTCGATTTCTAAGATGAGATTGCGCAGCATGATCAAACCTGATACTGCGGCATATTCGATGTTGCGCCTGCGATCCTTGCCAAAGAGAAATTTTCGAGCACGAACTTCCTCGCCGTTTCCAACGGCAATCCAAACTGTTCCGACAGGCTTGTCGGGGGTGCCGCCGCCCGGACCAGCGATGCCCGAAACGGAGATGGCCACATCCACGTCGAGTGCCTTCAATGCGCCCGCCACCATCTCTCGAACCGTCTGTTCACTCACGGCACCATACACTCGAAGGGTTTGGGCTTGTACCCCCAGTAGGTGCTGTTTTATTTCGTTGGAATAGGCAATGATGCTTCCCTTGAAATAATCCGATGCACCTGGAACCGAGGTGATCAGGTGAGCGAGATAACCACCTGTGCAGCTCTCTGCCGTTGCCAGTTGGAGTCCTCTCTCACGCAGCAGTTTTCCAATGGCCGACTCCAGCACGTCATCGTCCATGGAGGCAATGAGATGTGGAGGGAGTAATTTCACGAGTTCCTGGAGCTTGCGGTCGAGCAATGCATCGTTGGCTTTGGGATCGTCGCCCTTCACCGTCAAGCGAAGTCGTACTTGCCCGGGGCGCGGCAGATAGGCCAAGGAGACGTTCTCAGGCAATGTATCTTCGAAAGGCTCCAACCAACGGGCTATGGTGGACTCTCCCTCTCCCACCGTCAGAATTGTGCGCACGGATACGTGGGTGCCCTCGAAACGAGCTTTCAGCCTGGGCAATACCTCGTTTTCCATCAAGTACTCCATCTCGTAAGGAACGCCTGGCAGCGACACGATCACTTTGCCTTCGAAGTCGAACCACATGCCCGGTGCCGTTCCAAGTTTGTTTGGTAATACGATGGCATTTTCAGGAACCATCCACTGCCCTTTGACTGCCTCGGTAATCTCCTTGTTTCGCTGCCTGTAGATGGATTCGACGAATGCCTTGGTTGGAGCATGCTCAACCAGACCAACATTAAAAAATAGAGATAGAGCCTCCTTGGTGCGGTCGTCGCGAGTAGGGCCCAAGCCACCAGTCAAGATGACCACCTCAGCTTTTGACAGGGCATGGGGAAGGGTTTCGAGCAGTTGATCTGGGTCGTCACCGATGGTTCGCTTTTCCACCACCACTCCTCCTATTTCCCGCAAGTAATTGGCGATGCGAGCGGCGTTGGTGTCGATGATCTGACCGAGGAGAATTTCGTCGCCGATTGTTACGATGTATGCGCGCATGTGCTTCGCAGTGTTTTCAATTTTTATAGCTGAGCCCTCTCCAAAAATTCAGGTGGATGAAAATGAGTTGGGTGCCATTTCTACCTTCCCTGTTCTACGATCTTCCACTCCTCCAGTTTTCATGTCTGTGCCCATTACAGGTGGACAAGTGCCACTTAGGCGAGCCGATAGTTAGATGCTCTTGGGCTTCCAGTCTGCCGAAGGCAGGTTTATCTGCCGAAGGCAGGCTTGTCTGCCGAAGGCAGGCTTGTCTGCCGAAGGCAGGCTTGTCTGCCGAAGGCAGGCCCGTCTAAGGACGGACAAGCCTGTCTGCCGAGGGTAGAAAAACGAGGCCAACCGTCAACGCATGCTCCTGGCACGTACAGTCTGCCCACTTAGCGCCGGCGTAAGACAGCAGGCATTGCGATTGGCGATCAGCACCTGCTTGCTTGCCCAAATGCAAACTTATGACAGCCCACCATGGCTGGAGGGAGGACCCCATCAGGTCGCCGCCCCATCCTCGAGTGACAACCATCGCACTTGCCTGGTGTCGAAATGTCGCACCCCATCCTCAGTCTCCATGACGAGGTGGCCTTGCCTCGTAACACCTCTGATTCTGGCAGAAAACCGACTACCATCAGAACGGGCATAGATGCGCCATTGACCCAAGTGAAGCAGCTTCTGAAGGTAAGCTGATTCTATTTCATTGTACAACCCATTTCTGAGCATCAGATACCAGCGTTCCAGGTTTTCACACAGGCTTTCGCACACCGTGGCGCGATCAAAGGTATGGCTGGTGAGCAAGGCCAAAGATCCGGCAGGCATTGGCAAAGGAGGAAACACCTTTTGATTCACGTTTAAACCAATGCCCACGATACTGCTTCGCAGCTTTTCAGCACCGAGTGTATTTTGAATGAGGATGCCGGCGATTTTTTTGCCTTGGCAAATGATGTCGTTGGGCCATTTGATGAAGGTCTGTTGCTCTGTGAGAGCTGTAACGGTATCACTCACTGCCAGAGCCACAATCTCATTGAGCAGAAATTGTCGATCCACACGCAGAAAACCAGGGTATAAGATCACACTGATCGTCAGGTTCTGTCCAGCTAAGCTGAGCCAGATGTTGTTGCCTTGACCCCGGCCTCGTGTCTGCAGATCGGCCCAGACGACAGTGCCTTCACGTGGAGCTGGAATTTTTTTTGCCAACAAATCCGCAGCGTAGTCCATGGTCGAAGACACTTCTGGCAAATACACCAAGGCCTTGCCCACGAAACGGGTAGCTGGGTCGATGTGGATGGTATTGAAATCAGTGAATTCCAAAGAAATGAGTTATTGCCTCGTGGAAACCGAGCCAGAAGTGTACGACAAGGAGTCGGACTAACCAGCTGGTGTATTTACTTTGCATGCATCTGGCCGCAGCATAATTGCTACTTTTATCCCACGTTGATATCCAAACCTCAGTTTCCCAAGGTTTACCCTTGGATTGACTGACCGAGCCAATGAGGTGCTTTGAAGAAGCACTGGCATTTCAACCCTTTTTGAATTCAACGGTTTCTCACCTTGCCAACGGAACCGCAAGGCCTTGTTCAAAAACTTGGCTGGACGTTCGCAAAACAAATTCATTTTCGTCTATTGAGTACCAAAGCTGTTTTCAAGACCATTTCTCCGCTTGCCTCACAGATGAATGAACTCATCGTCGATAGCATCCAGGACATCAAGGGCAAGAACATCGTGTTGCTCGATCTTACCAAACTGGCAGATGCTCCCACTGACTATTTCATCATTTGCGAAGGGGACTCCACCACTCAGGTGCGTGCCATTGCCGAGAACGTGCGAAGAAGGATGAAGGAAGAAGCCGGCCAGGTGCCTTACCACATGGAAGGAGCCCGCTTTGCCAGGTGGATCTGTCTCGATTACGTCAGTGTGGTCGTGCACGTTTTCTACAAGGACGTGCGCAGCATTTACGAGCTGGAAGACCTCTGGGGCGATGCTGAATTCACCACCTACGAAAACATTTAGAATTTTGCCCGAATCGCAAGATGACTCAATTGTGAGTCAAACTGAATGGCAAGCAAACGAATTGCCAGCTCAGCCAACTTAGACCATACATGGAAAACAACCAGCAGGAACATAACAACAAGCCGAACAATGGTGGCAAAATTTCCAGCTACTGGATCTATGCCATCATTGCCCTGGTATTGCTCGGGCTTCAATTCATCGACCTGCCGGGTACTACCGCTGAGCCTCTCACCATGGAGCGCTTCGAGGAAATGGCTCGCAATGGCGATATCGAAAAGATCATCGTCATCAATGAAAAGTACGCTGAGGTTTACCTGCGTGACGAAGCCCTTAAGAAAACAGGCCCCGACGGCGAGTTGCTCTACAAAGACGCCAACAAAAGTGCCTTCAACAAGGTCCGCCCACATTACACCTTTGAGATAGGCCCCGCCGATTATTTCGCCAGCCGCCTCGACGAACTAAGCAAAGAACTTCCCGCTGAAAAGCGCTTTGCCAGAAAATGGGAAACAGAACACAACTGGTTACTTCCTTTACTCAGTTGGGTGGTACCCATAGGCATTTTCATCTTTCTTTGGTTGTTCATCATGCGCCGAGTAGGCGGTGGAGCCGGTGGCCCTGGTGGCAATCTCTTCAACATTGGAAAATCCAAAGCCACTCTTTTCGATCAAAACACCCGCGTCAACGTCACCTTTGAAGACGTGGCCGGCCTCGACGAAGCCAAAGAGGAGGTGGTGGAAGTAGTCGATTTTTTGAAAAACCCGAAGAAATACACTGCATTGGGAGGCAAGATTCCCAAGGGCGTTTTGCTCATCGGCCCACCGGGCACCGGAAAGACCCTTCTTGCCAAAGCCGTCGCTGGTGAAGCAGGTGTGCCCTTCTTTTCCATTTCGGGTTCCGATTTCGTCGAAATGTTCGTGGGTGTAGGTGCCTCGCGGGTACGCGACCTTTTCAGACAGGCCCGGGAAAAGGCCCCTTGTATCGTTTTCATCGACGAAATAGACGCCATCGGCCGCGCCAGAGGAAGAAACGGTTTCCAAGGTGGGAACGACGAACGCGAAAACACCCTCAACCAGTTGTTGGTGGAAATGGATGGTTTCCCCACCGATAAGGGAGTTATCCTCATCGCCGCCACTAACCGCCCCGATGTACTCGACAGCGCCCTGATGAGGCCTGGCCGTTTCGACCGCCTCATCGCCGTTGATCGACCCGACCTCAAGGGGCGTGAAGCCATTTTCAAAGTACACCTCAAATCCATCAAGATCGCTCCCGACGTCAGCCCAAGGGAGTTGGCCGAAATGACGCCTGGCTTCGCAGGAGCCGAAATCGCCAACGTGTGTAACGAAGCTGCGCTCATCGCCGCCCGACGCAACAAGTCCCAGGTTGACATGAGCGACTTCCACGACGCACTCGACCGTGTCATCGGCGGGCTCGAAAAGAAAAACAAGCTCATCTCTCCGGAGGAAAAGCGCATCATCGCCTATCATGAAGCAGGGCACGCCATCTGCGGTTGGTACCTCGAACACGCCTCTCCCCTGGTGAAAGTAACCATCGTGCCACGCGGTATCGGCACCCTTGGATACGCCCAATACCTGCCAAAGGAAGAATACATCACCCGCACCGAGCAGTTGCTCGACCGCATGTGCATGACCTTTGGCGGCCGCGCTGCTGAAGAAATCGTCTTTGGAAAAATTTCCACCGGCGCCCAGAGCGACCTCGACCAGGTGACCAAAATGGCCTACAGTATGGTGACTGTATTTGGCATGAACAAGAAAGTGGGCCAAGTCTCCTTTTACGGATTGCAAAACGACAGCTTCCTCAAACCTTATTCCGAACATACCGCCAACCTCATAGACGAAGAAGTGCGCAGTCTCGTAAACGAGCAATTCGAAAGAGCCAAGGAGCTTCTTCGCAAGCATCGACAAGAACTGGAAACCATTGCCCAAGCACTCCTGCAAAAAGAAGTACTCACAAAATCGGATGTCGAAAGGCTGATCGGCCCCCGTCCCTTTGCTGACTCGGAAAGCATTTATGATGACGAGAGCGATCCGTCCCAAAATGGCTCCACCATTGCAACCGAAGAAAGCACCTCACCACCGAGGACCGAATCAAACTGAAACCTTGGCCTCGAGGTTAAGGGTGATCGAAATCGAAAAGCCCGTTGAATGGCGCTCACCAATTCAGCGGGCTTTTCGATTTTGAACAGCGGATAGTGGATTGCTCACCTAAAGTCGTCAAAAGGCTTTCCACCTGCCAGACCACCAGCTCCGCCCTATTCCTCATATCGGTGGAATTTGAATTTCGGCATAGAAAACCCAGCTTCATCGGCAATTTGAAAATGTTTGCAGAAATTGCCCCATCAGTTGTTCGATGCGATCGTGAGTTTTACTCCCCATTCAAAACAGGCGTGTGTCAAGCCTTCCCGGCGTAAATAGTTGTCTTTCATCAAACCCAATTTTGAAACATGAGACCATTAACCATCATCCTTCTCGGCCTGCTGATACTCTTCGTATTCTTTTCGGGCTGCGCCACTTACAACAACCTCGTAGAAAAAGACGTCGCTGTGGAACAGGCATGGGCCAACGTCCAGAGCGCGTACCAACGACGTGCCGACCTGATTCCAAACTTGGTCGAGACGGTCAAAGGCGTGGCTGACTTCGAACAATCCACCCTTACTCAAGTGGCTGAAGCCCGCGCCAAAGCCACCAGCATCCGCATCGATCCCAAAGACCTTTCGCCCGATAAGCTCGAAGAGTTTCAAAGAGCTCAAGGGGAATTGTCGAGCGCTTTGGGCAGGTTGTTGATGATTACGGAAAACTATCCCCAACTGCGAGCTACAGAATCCTTCCGCGAACTCCAAGCACAACTGGAAGGGACCGAAAATCGAATAAAAGTCGAGCGCGATAGATATAACGCTGCGGTGGCCGATTACAACCAGACCATTCGGAAGTTTCCTGCCAACATTTGGGCAACCATCTTTGGATTCGAGCGCAAAACGCCCTTCGAAGCACAAGAGGGTGCCGAGCAGGCGCCTCGTGTGCAATTCTGATTCATGACCAAGTGATGGTCAGCCAAATGGCCCTGGTCAATCAGCGTGGAATGTGCTCACACCTCCAACTTATCTCAGCGGCATGGTAAACTTCTTTAGCAAGGAAGAGGAACGTCAAATCATCGAAGCCATACGGGAAGCCGAAAGAAATACTTCGGGAGAAATCCGGGTGCACCTCGAGGACCACATCGATGGCGACGTATTGGACGCAGCCGTGGAGACGTTTTTCAAAATCGGCATGCAACATACCAAAGATGCCAATGGCGTGCTCATCTTCTTGGTGCCCAAGCAAAAGAAATTTGCCATCATCGGAGATAGAGGCATCCACGAAAAAGTTCCACCGGGATTTTGGGACGATGTCAGCCAGCTGATGCAATCGCATTTCCAACGAGGAGAATTTGCCAAAGGCGTATGCGAGGGAATCAAACTGGCAGGTGAAAAACTCAAGGAATTTTTTCCTCTTCAGCCAGGCGACGTCAATGAACTCTCTGATGAACTCTCCTTTGGCAAAACCCCGAAATCATGAATCCACTTTTGCGGAAATTTTGGTTGGTGTTGCTGTGCCTGGTGCTGATCGTACCGGCCCTGGTGGCCAAAGAGCCTCCCAATCCGCCTGACCCGCCGCGACTCGTCAATGATTTCGTGGGTATTCTCCACCCTTCTGAGCGGGAAGCTCTCGAGTCAAAGCTGGTAGCTTATGATGACTCCACCTCCACTCAAATCGCCATCGTGATCGAGCGCTCCCTCGAAGGCGATGACATATTCGACTACTCCTTTCGTCTTGCCCAAAAATGGGGCATAGGTAGAGCTGGCAAGGACAATGGCATCCTCATCTACATCGCATTTGAAGACCGCAAACTCTATATCCAGACTGGTTACGGGGCTGAAGGCTTCTTGCCTGACGCCATGGCCAAACGCATCATAGATAACGTCATCGTGCCGGCCTTTCGGCAGAAGCAATACTACAAAGCCCTCGACGAGGCTACCGACATCATCATGCAATTGGGCAGCGGGGAATACACCAATGATGAACTACAAGAAGCCCCCATCCCGATTTTGCCGCTCATCATCATCGTGATCATTTTCATTGTCATTATTTGGCTCATTGCCTCGGGTGCCAAAGGGGGTGGTTATTATCGTGGAGGGCGTTACGACACCGACTGGGGATGGATGTTGTTCGGTGACGACTGGGACGACGATGACGACGATCATCACCGACGCCATCGCAGAGGAGGTGGCGGGGGATTTTTTGGTGGTTTTGGTGGCGGTGGTGGTGGGTTTGGTGGTTTTGGCGGAGGCAGCTTTGGCGGTGGCGGCGCCGGTGGAAGCTGGTGATTACTCCATCAAAGGTCTTTCAACCATTGACCACATGCCCTAAGAATGTAATTCTCCACGGCTCGTGGCGATTTCATTTCGGAAAAAAAACTTTGCAGGTAATCGCAAACGTGTTCTCGTGACTCCCTGTCGAACCAAGGAAAGGATTCACACATGCCCATGATCTGCACTTCTTTGGAGAGGAAATATGAAATGGTGGCCAACGTTTGTTCTCGCTCTCTGCAATAGCCCTGATAATAACGTTCGGTAACTTGATCCCTGGGGATCTTTTCGTTCACCACGGCGTAGGGGGTGAAAACCAAGCCCGAATAATCGAAATCGTATGCAATCGGAATGACCCTTGGCATGTCGTTTTTCATTGTGGCCACTAATATGACGTTGTGCCCATTGTAAACATGCCAGTCCGTATTGCCGATCATGTATTCGAACAGGGCGAAAACCTCGGTATCGTCGTGGTTGAGCATACGGGAGCTGACGATTTTATTCGATGTGAGGGTGGCATTGTTGCGAGCAGCGAGCTCCTCCTCGGGCTCGATGAAGAATGCAAGCCACTCCTTCTCTTTGCGCCTGGTTTTTTTCCTCCGCTTCGTTTCGGTCTGTATTGATTGGAATCGAATGAGCTGCACGCGAAAAGACCAGGGAGTAAGCACGTTGTAAATCTTGTAAGCGAAGAACTCCCGCAAGAGGTATTGTTCAAAGAGGGTATTGGGACGACAAGGCCTGACCATCTTGAGGGTGTTGGGTTCTTCTTTCAGGCCCCTGGCAGTCAACTCATTCTTGTCGAACTTTAGTTTCAAGGACGGTTCTGAACACACCCGCAGTCGCATGTTGCCTCGAGTGCGAACCTCTACGAGAAATGTGTCTTTCCTGCCGTCAGGCAGCGCACAGATGAGCAAACCTGGCTGATAATCCTTTGAATATTTTTTTCGCTCCAAAGTGCGGAAATCTGTAATCAGGGTAAGCGGCAATGGCTCATCGTATTGAAAATATTGAAAAATGGTGAGGCTATCCGACGAGGGGGCTGGATTTCCGATGACTTCGTTACCGACAAAAAGGAGTACGCAAAGAAGAAAGAGGTGTGTTTTCATGGCATTGGGAATTTCAAATGTAAGGGTGCTTTGCATTCGCACCCCCTGACCACTTGCTGCGAAATGCTTCCAGGGATGAAAGTAACAAAACCAGCCAAGCGTCCATTCCAAAAAGTAGATTATCAATTTGGAGCTGGAAGTAGAATGCAATCAACCCGATCTCGAAAGTAAGCAAGCAAATTGGCCACTCAACGTGCAAGCGAGCAGATTACTCGCACCAAATTTGGAGCGGGAACGACCGTCTGGCCAGAGGGATTGAATATCAAACAGGCATATTGGCGAGCCCATCGGCTGGGGTTGCCAGCTGGCCCTTGGAATCATCGTGGTGAGCTTGGCTATTTAGGCCCTATAGTGACCTTGGTACCTTCCAGCACGGTGGTGAGCTTCTTATTTTCGCCGCCTGCCCAACTGAAGCCATTCACTTTGGGGCTGCGACATCCGGATCTACCTCTCGATCATTTTCCAAAATCATCCTCCATATGCTGATCATTGAACCAGGAAAAGTACCTCGTTTCGATTTCCACCAATTCATTGTGGGTGCGGTGGCTCCTCGCCCCATTGCCTTTGCCAGCACGGTTGACAAAGACGGCAACCCCAATTTGGCTCCCTACAGTTTTTTCAATGCTTTCAGCTCCAATCCGCCCATTCTGGTTTTCTCATCCAACCGCCGAATTGACGACAACGGAACCAAAGACACATTGGCAAATGTGCTGGAGACGAAAGAGGTTGTGATAAACGCCGTGAATTACGACATGGTGAGGCAAATGGCCGTGGCCAGTGTACAATTTCCGCGAGGCACCAATGAATTTGAAAAGTCGGGGCTCACTCCCATTCCGTCCGATCTCGTCAGACCTTTTCGGGTAAAGGAATCGCCCATACAGATGGAATGCCGTGTGAAGGATGTCATTACCTTAGGCGACCAAGGCGGGGCTGGCCACCTCATCATCTGCGAGATGCTCCGCATGCACATTGACGAAAACATCCTCGATGCGCGAGGTCGGATCGACCCACACAAGGCCGATCTCATGGGGCGGCTGGGCCGGTCGTACTACGTGCGAGCGAGCGGAGCTGCCATTTACACCATTCCCCAAGCCGTCGAAAAGCTCGTCATTGGATTCGATCAGCTGCCCGAGCGCATTCGCAACAGCAAAGTCTTTACAGGTAACAACCTGGGCCAATTGGCAGGGCTCACTGCTGCCCCAACGCCAGAGGAAGTGATAGCCCTCAAAAACAGCGACGACCTACATTTGCAAGCCATCCTCGCAAGCGAGGATCCAATCACCGGATTGCACCGCTACGCAAAAGAAATCCTCGACCACGACGACACTCGAAGAGATTATGCAGCCAGAATCGCCTGGCTGGGCGAATACCTCTAAGTTATTTTCAATGTCAGTAGGCAATTTCAGAAAAAAACAACCCCTCATTCGGCCCGTGCATACCCTGCACTTGCCCAAGCCCCAATTGTACCACCTTTCAAATGGAATACCCGTCTATGACATCAACATGGGGCCGCAACCTTTGGTAAAGGTTGACATCATCTTCCGTGCAGGAAGGCCGTTTGAAAAGAAAAAACTCGTTGCACAGAGTACATTTTCTCTGCTCAACGAAGGCAGCCAACACTACTCCGCTTCCGAAATAGCCGCCACATTCGATTACTATGGTGCATCACTCAATAAATCCGGCACCCTGGATTTCGTCAACCTGACCATTTACAGCCTCCGCAGACATTTGAGCCGCTTGCTGCCCATCGTGACCGACATGCTCCTTGCACCCCTTTTCGATGAAAGAGAACTCGAGGTGTACAAGAAGCGAAAAATGAGTCAGGTACGTGAAGCGCTATCAAATAGCGACCTGATGGCCTTCAAACTTTTTACCGAAAGCATCTTCGGAGTTGATCACCCCTATGGCTACAACACGAAAAGAGAGTACCTGGAAAATCTAACGCGCGATGACCTCGTCCAGCATTTTTCTGAAAACTTCACGGCGAGCAATTGCATCGTGATAGTAAGTGGAAAAACCGGTGAAAGCGTCAGGCAATTGCTGGAAAAGCATTTGGGGCTGATCCCCAGGGGGCCTTTCAGAGAGGCTCATATCCCGCCCCCTCGGCAAAAGCCTGAACACATTTTCAAGCAAAAAAAAGGCACCTCTCAGTATGCCATCCGAATAGGGCGTCCGCTATTCAATAGAAAACATCCCGACTACAACGGCATGAATGTGCTTTGCACGCTGTTGGGAGGTTATTTTGGATCGCGGCTCATGGAAAACATCCGAGAGCAAAAAGGCTATACCTATGGTATTTCTGCATCACTCGAAACCATGCTGTACAGCGGATACTTCTACATCGAGTGTGAAGTAGGCAAGAATTACCTCCAACCCTCACTCGAAGAGATATATAGAGAACTGCGCCGCCTTCAAAACGAGCCGGTGACGCCCGATGAACTTCAGATGGTTCGCAATTACCTCTTTGGCAACCTGTTGACCAATCTCGATGGGCCCTTCAACATTGCCGAACTCGTCAAAAGTATCGTGCAAGAACAATTGCCCTTCGAGTATTTCGATCAAATGTTGGAAGTCATTCAGAAAATTCAGCCGGAGGACTTGCAAGCTCTGGCCAAGCGTTACCTCTCTCCACAAGACTTGTGGGAAGTGGTGGTGGGGTAAAACTTTCAGCTGTGACTACAAGAGTGGTACAGGGAAGGCTTGCTCTCGAGATACATTCCTTCTTTTCTTGTTTACTTTTGCGCACCTTCGAAAATCACAGGCAAAAAATGCCTTGATTTGCCAGACTTGACGGGGAGTTGCCGATTCAGAGGTAATGAATTTTCATGGCCTTGGTACGACGGGCTGCAAACCCCAAACCCAAAGAGAAGCTACACTACCCACAACACCCACTTTTTCCCAAACACTCCTAAAACTGAGGCAAACGCCACATGAAGTTTTTCAACCTATTTACACAAGAACTTGCCATCGACCTCGGCACAGCCAACACGCTCATCATGAGCGAGGGTAAGGTAGTGGTGGATGAGCCCTCCATCGTCGCCATCGATCGCCGAACGGGTGAGGTCATTTCGGTGGGCAACCGGGCCATGCAGATGCACGAAAAAACCCACGAATACATCAAGACCATTCGGCCCCTCAAGGATGGCGTCATCGCCGATTTCCAGGCCGCAGAAAAAATGATCGAGGGGTTCATCAACATGATAGGAACGCGGCGCAAGTTTTTCTCCCACCTGAAAATGGTCATTTGCATCCCCTCTGGCATTACCGAGGTGGAAAAACGCGCCGTATTCGACTCTGCTGACCATGTGGATTCCAAAGAAACATACCTCATCCACGAACCCATGGCTGCAGCCCTTGGCATTGGCCTCGACGTCGAGGAACCCGTCGGCAACATCATCGTCGACATCGGGGGGGGAACCACCGAAATTGCTGTCATCGCACTCAGTGGTATCGTTTGCGATCAAAGCATCCGCACAGCTGGCGATGAATTTACCGCCGACATCATCGATTACATGAAACGGGCCCACAACATCCTCATCGGCGAACGCACAGCCGAGCAGATCAAAATCAATGTGGGCTCGGCCCTGCACGAACTGGACAACCCGCCACCCGACTACGACGTCAAAGGCCGGGACCTCATGACGGGCATTCCAAAGCAGGTTACCATCTCCTATCATGAAGTGGCCCAAGCCATAGACAAATCGATCGGAAAAGTGGAGGAGGCACTCATGAAAGCCCTTGAAAATACGCCTCCTGAACTTGCCGCAGACATTTACAAAACGGGAATTTACCTCACAGGTGGCGGGGCTTTGCTCCGAGGACTCGATAAAAGACTCAGTCAGAAAACCAAGCTGCCGGTACACATCGCCGAAGACCCCCTTCGCAGCGTCATCAGGGGTACGGGTATTGCACTGAAAAACACCGACCGATTCTCGTTCTTAATCGATCGGAAGAGTGTCTGATCTTCGTGGCATCCTTCGCTAAACACCTCGTCGGGATTTTCACCATTTTGGCAGCGCAGCAACAATGGCACTTTGACGGCGCACTTTGCTGCTTTATCCCTATGCCTGCTGTTCGCAGCCGGCGTCGAGGACTTTCAGTTTTGTCCCGGCTCAAGGGACTCACAAGAATACGATCCAAATGAACGGATTTTTCCAGCGATTCATTCGATTGGGGGGCCTGCTCACCTTCGTGGTGCTGGAAATCATTTGCTTTTTTCTCATCGTACGCTACAACCATTCCCAACAAGCGGTTTTTGAAAACACGGTCGACCTTTACGCTAGTAAGCTGCAGAAAAAACGCGCTGATTTGGCCGAATACCTGGAACTGCGGCGGATCAATGACTCCCTCATGGCTGAAAATGCCTTGTTGATCCAGCGGCTCTCCGCCCTCGAATCGAGATACATGGATACCCTCCCTCCCCTGGGAGACAGTGCCTTCTCGGTAATCCCCGTAAAAGTGGTCGGCAATTCGGTCATTTTCAGGAATAACTACCTGGTGCTAAACAAAGGCTCGACCCACGGTATCAAACCACACAGTGGCCTCATCACCGCAATCGGCGTGGCGGGAATCGTCAGACGGGTATCGCCCAAGAGTGCCGTGGCTATGTCTGCACTACACAGCCAGTTTCGCGTCGCTGCTCGCATCCGTCACAAGGGCAACATTGGCACCCTCGTCTGGTCTGGCAAAGGCACCCGCAACTTCCTTTTGCAGGACGTTTCCAAAGATGCGCTCGTAGTCAAAGGCGACACCATTGAAACGAGTGGGTACTCTGACATCTTTCCGGAAGGAGTGATGCTGGGAACAGTGGAGGAAGTGAAGCTCGAGCCAGGAAGTAATTTCTACCGGATCGCCGTCCACTATTCGCTTGATTTGAGCAGCCTGCGTTACGCGTATGTGATCAGCAGCCTGATGAGAAAAGAGCGGGAAGAAAATTTAGCTGCCGTCAAAGAAGAAGATGAATAGCCAGATCGTCGCAAATATCGTCCGGTTCATTGTCCTTGTGCCTTTACAAGGACTCGTGCTTAGGTATATCGGTGCAGATTGGGAAGAATTTCCCTACTTGCACATTCTGCTCTATCCGGTGTTCATCATGCTTTTGCCTTTGCGCACCCCTCAAGTGCTCGTCATGGTGATAGCATTCGTGGCAGGTCTTGCTGTGGACGCCTTTTATAGTACACCAGGCATGCACGCAAGTGCTGCCGTTTTCATGGGATTTGCGCGCACTCCCGTGTTGCGGATGTTGGAACCACGCAGTGGCTACAACGTCAATCACAGCCCTACGGCTGCGCGGCTCGGACTTCAATGGTTCCTTCGCTATTGCGCCATTATGCTGGGACTTTACATATTCTTCTACTTTTCGGTTGAAGCTTTCAGCTTTGTTTACTTGGCTGATATCTTTTTGAAGACGATCGTCAGCTTCATTGTCAGTATGATTTTCGTTCTCATTTTTCAAATCATCTTCAATCCGGTTGAATGATTTCACTTGGTAAGTGCACAACTGGCAAGTCTTCGTGATATTTTCGAGGGTGCGTCAAAATGACATCATGAACAGGCTGCAAATGCAAAGGCACTACAACATCTTACTGCTTTTTTTCATAGCAGGTGTAATCCTATTGCTCAAGGCCTTTCAACTGCAGATTCTCGATAAGTCCTTCAGGGTACGGGCAGAGGCCGTAGCCATGAGCAAGTACACAATTTACCCAGCGCGAGGCCTCATCTATGACCGCAATGGCAAACTGCTCATCAACAATGCACCTGTGTATGACTTGATGGTTATTTACAACCAGGTCAGGCCAGGGATGGATACAGCCAAATTTTGTAGGCTACTGGGCATTACCAAAGAAGAATTCAAACTCAGGCTCGAAAAGGATTTCAAGCACGACAAGCGATACAGCAAAATCAAGCCCTTCGTGTTCATGAGTAAGATTCCGCCTGAGGTATTTGTTCGTTTTCAGGAAAGCATGTATGAATTCCCGGGATTCTTCGCCCAGGTCCGAAACATCCGCTCTTATCCCGTCCCTCATGCGGCTCATGTGTTGGGCTATATTACTGAAGTAGATGAAGATGTCATTGCTCAGTCGAAAGGAGAATATACCATGGGCGACTACATCGGCGCCAGTGGCCTGGAGGCTATCTATGAAAAAGAACTGCGTGGAAAGAAGGGTGCCCGATATGTGCTCAAGGACAACCTCGGGCGTGACATCGGTTCATATCAGAATGGCCAGTTTGATACGATCCCGCAATCGGGGCTCGACTTGGTAACCTCCCTCGACATCGACCTGCAAGCCTATGCCGAGCAACTCATGCAAAACAAGAAAGGTGCTGTGGTGGCTATCGAACCCGCTACGGGAGAAATCCTTGCCTTCCTCAGCGCCCCCACTTACGACCCCAATCTCATGGTAATTGACAAAGACCGCGGGAAGTACTTTAACATGCTGGTCAGGGATACACTGAAGCCACTGTTCAACCGGGCTGTGATGGCGCAATACCCGCCAGGCTCAGCATTCAAAACAGTGGTGGGGCTGGGAGCCCTACAAATGGGGGTCATTCAGCCAAATACGGGATTTTCTTGCCCAGGCTATTTCGTAAACAGTGGCGGCGATGTGAGAAAATGTCGTTCACATCCATATCCCAACCGTGTGGCTACGGCCTTGCAATGGTCTTGCAATTCTTATTTTTTCAGGACTTTCAAATTGGCTGTTGAAAAATACGGGTTCAATAGGCCACAACAGGGGCTGGATACCCTGGTAAAGTACATGCACAATTTTGGATTGGGCCGCCCTCTTGGGATCGACTTTCCAGGTGAAAAAGGAGGTTTGATACCAGATTCCAAATTCTTCGATGCCCTGTACCCCAAAGAAAAAGGCTCGTGGCGTTCGCCTACCATTGTCTCCATTGGCATAGGCCAAGGGGAAGTTCAACTCACCACGGTTCAAATGGCCAACGTGGCAGCTACCATCGCCAACCGAGGTTTTTTCATCACCCCACACTTGGCCAGGTTTTTCAAGCATCAGCAGGAGCAATTCCCCATCGACCAGCGATATACCGAAAAACACTACACGGGCATCGAAAAGCGCTTCTTCGATGAAGTCGCTGAGGGCATGCGCCTGGTCGTAGCTGCTGGTACGGCTGCATCTTCCCAAATTCCTGACATCCAGATGGCTGGTAAAACTGGCACCGTGCAGAACCCCCATGGCGAAGATCACTCCACCTTCATTGCCTTTGCACCTTATGATGAGCCCAAAATTGCCGTGGCTGTTTATGTGGAAAATGCAGGTGGGGGCGGGCGTTTCGCTGCACCCATCGCAAGTCTGTTGATCGAAAAATACCTGCGAGGCGATATCCATCCATCGCGCAAGTGGCGCGAACAACAAATTATGGAAGCCAACTTGCTTTCGGCATGGCCAAGGGTTGTCACCGTATCGAGGCCAAGACCGACACCGCCCTCCACCACACCTACCGAACAATAATAAAGGCCCTTAGCCCAATGACCATCTCTATTATCGTAGCCAAAGCAGCAAACCACGTCATTGGCAAGGACAATCAAATACCCTGGTACTTGCCTGCCGACTTGAAGTACTTCAAGAAAACTACGCTCAATCATCATGTCATAATGGGGCGCAAAACTTTCGAGTCCATCGGCAAGCCACTACCCAAACGAACCAATATTGTGGTGACGCGCTCCATTTTTTTCCTCGCTTCCGGATGTATCGTAGCTCATTCTCTGGAAGAAGCTCTGCAAATTGCTCGCGACCACGACGAAGAAGAAGTCTTCATCATTGGGGGTGCTCAACTATACGAAGAAGCGTTGCCCATTGCCGACCGGATTTACATTACCGAAGTGGACTTTTGCCCAGAGGGGGACGTATTTTTTCCTAAAATCGACACCGACGCATGGCGTGAAAAAAGCCGGGAGCCTCATCCCGCCGACGAAAAGAATCCCTATCCTTATACCTTCAAAATTCTGGAGCGAATAAAAACCAACACCCGCCCCGACGATGTCTAATGTATTGATAGAACAAACCCTGTCGGACCTTTTCCAAAAGTGGTGCGGCTCGAGGCCAGAACTGGTGCTGCCATTGGCCCCCAGTGCCTCGCCACGTATTTACTACAGGTTGTCGAAAGGAACGACAACTGCCATCGGTACGTGGCACCTCGATCGCAGGGAAAACGAAGCCTTCGTTGGATTTTCGAAACACTTTTTCGAAAAGAAACTCCCAGTGCCTGAAATTTACGTGGCTGACTTGGATCGCCATGCCTACCTGCAAGAGGACCTCGGAGCCACCACCCTTTTCAGCTACCTACTCCAGGTCGAAGAAACATTTCCTGAGTATCTCGTCCGGCTTTACGAACGCGTAGTTGAGCACCTGGCTCGCTTCCAGGTGTTGGGTGCCCAAGGGCTCGATTTCAACCTGTGCTACCCCCGGGCTGCCTTCGATGCCCAAAGCATGATGTGGGATTTCAACACTTTCAAGTATTATTTTTTGAAATTGGCGGCCATTCCCTTCGATGAGCAGGCTTTGGAAGATGACATGCATCGGTTCTGCCAGTGGTTACTGCAGGCAGATTGCTCCCATTTCATGCACCGGGATTTCCAAGCGCGAAATATCATGATTCGCAACGGCACCCCCTATTTCATAGACTATCAGGGTGGACGCCGCGGTGCTCTCCAATACGATCTGGCGAGTCTGTTGTACCAGGCCAAGGCCAACATTCCCGATGCCATACGCACCCATCTACTGGAACATTACCTCGACACCCTCGAGCAGCTCATTGCCGTGGATAGGGAAAAATTTCAACTTTTTTTCAGGGGATATGTGCTGATGCGCTGCATCCAAACCTTCGGCACCTATGGCTACAGGGGATTGTTCGAGAAAAAAGAATATTTTATAAAAAGCATTCCATTTGCATTACAAAATGCGAAGACCTTGTTGGAATCGACGGAATTTCCAGTCGAAATGCCTGAGCTCCTCAGGGTGCTGAACGAACTAATCGACTCGCGTAAATTCAAGCCCTTCGATCGGTCTATAGGTGCTCACAGCTTGTTGACCGTCCGAGTCAATAGCTTTTCCTACAAACGCGGAATTCCCCCAGATACCTCGGGCCATGGAGGAGGATTCGTGTTTGACACCAGATTCATCCACAACCCAGGTAGATATGAGACATACAAACAACTAACTGGTCGGGATGAACCTGTGATCAATTTCTTGAAGCACCACTCCGAGATGGAAGAATTTCTGAACAACGTCTTTTTGATCATCGACCCGGCCGTTGAAAACTACATTGAACGAAGCTTTACTGACCTGAGCGTCAGCTTCGGATGCACCGGCGGGCAGCATCGCTCGGTCTATGCTGCAGACCGATTGGCAGAGCACCTCATCGAAAAATATGGAGTAAAAGTCGAGGTGCACCACATCGAACAGGAAATAAAAGGATGGAAGAATTGACCCACTATATCGCTCGGGAATAATCGCCCCTACATGATGGGGATTCTACTAAGTTTAGCTTAGAAAAGTGCTTCGCAAACTTTCTTGATGGTATCTGCATCACCCATCGTGTAATAATGAAGGCACGGTACGCCTTTCTCTTTCAATTCCTTCGATTGCATGATACACCATTCGATCCCCACTTGCCGCCTGGCCTCGGCCGTACTTGCCTTGGTCATTTCCTTGGCGAGTTCTGCAGGGATCTCAACGTGGAAATTCCGAGGAATGGAAGTGAGTTGATGAAGCTTTGTCAATGGCTTCAAGCCCGGCACGATCGGCACATCGATTCCGATTTCTCTACATGCCTTCACATAATTGAAGAAATATTTATTGTCGAAAAACATTTGCGTCACTATGTAATTTGCTCCTGCATCTATCTTGGCTTTCGTATATTCCAAATCGATTTTGAAGTTGGGCGCTTCGAAATGCTTTTCCGGATAACCCGCCACACCTATACAAAAATTCGTCCGCGCTCCATTTTCGATATTTTCATCCAAATATCGTCCATTGTTCATGTCCACGATCTGTCGAACCAAATCGATGGCGTATTCATGGCCTCCTGGTTCAGGCACGAATTTGCCATCGAAACTTCCGGCATCACCACGGATGGCCAGCACATTGTTTATGTTTAGAAAATTGAGGTCTATCAAGGCATTTTCGGTTTCCTCTTTGGTGAAACCGCCACAAATCAAATGTGGCACCGCATCTACTCCATAGCGGTGCATGATGGCAGCACATATGCCCACCGTACCCGGCCGTTTGCGAATGGCAACTTTCTCATAATATCCCGATGGCATTTTCTTATAAACGAACTCTTCTCGATGGTAAGTCACATCGATGAAGGGAGGTTTGAATTCCATCAAAGGATCGAGCGTTTTGAAAATGGCCGACACATCGCCACCCTTCAGTGGAGGTAGTACCTCGAATGAGACCAGCGTTTGACCATTTGCATTTTCGAAGTATTCGGTAACCTTCATGTCCTTTGCCTATTCAGTTTTCAACGTGGTGATGTAAAAGACAAATGTCAATGAAATTCAACATTGGTGGGCACTACATTTTTATTGGGTCAAAATTGGTGTAGTCTGATGGATTGGAAATTGCTTCCCGACCGAATTTCAAATGAAGCTTGCTCGAAGCGTGGCACCCCCCACTTGCCCCCTTTCTCCCCCGAAAAGCCATAGGGCTCGGTAGGTATGCCGAGGAAATTCTTGTTTAGTTGTCCATTTTCATCCAAGTCCTGAAAAACTGCTACGGCGTAAACCCCATTGGCCAAGTTGGGTATTATTGTCAGACGTCCTTTTTCCAAAGTACTCACACGACGACGATACAATATGGCCTTGTCCTCCTGCATGTAATCGTTCTCCCCTTGAAAAAGGGCTATTTGCAAAATGCCTTTTGTTCCCACCAGCCCCTTGAACTCGAGCACCAGTTCGCCAGGGTGCTCCTGAGCGCTTGCACCACAAGCAAATGCAGCACAGGCTAACACCCATGAAATCTGGATGAAAAAGTTCGCGTGAGTTCGGCTATTGTTTGACATTTCTTCCAATTTTTGATGGGTTGCAATTTGCAAAAGAACGCAAACCATGTTTGAACGGTTACACTTGATTTTTTTCCTTGCCTTTTTGTCTTTCTGTTCCTGCCAGGACTCTGCAGAGGATTCGCACTTGCAAGCAAATTCCCCTTTTGTCGTCGTCCTGGGCATTGCCCAGGATGCAGGCTATCCGCAAGCGGGGTGTTATCTCTCGTGCTGCCAGCAAGCATGGAACGACATTTCGCAGCACCGCTATGTCACTTCACTTCTTGTAGTCGATCCAGCCATACGAAAGGCGTGGCTCATCGATGCCACCCCCGATTTCAAGTATCAACTTCAACTCATTGGCAAGCACGCCCCCTCGTGTGCCCTCTCCGGCATATTTCTCACCCACGCACACATCGGGCACTATACAGGCCTGATGAACTTTGGACGGGAAGTAATGCACACCAAGGAGATGCCTGTATTTGCCATGCCGAGAATGGAGGATTTTCTAAGAAACAATGGCCCATGGAGCTTACTCGTCAAACTGAAAAACATCGAATTGTTTTCTCTGCAACCCGATTCGACCTACGTGCTTTCACCAGCTCTGAGCATCCGCCCATTTCTCGTACCCCATCGAGATGAATTTTCGGAAACTGTTGGATTCCTGATCACTGGACCGAAAAGAAACCTGTGCTTCATTCCCGACATCGACAAGTGGGATCGGTGGGATACAGACATCCGTGAGGTGATTCGCCAAACGAATTATGCACTCCTGGACGGCACTTTTTATGACGGTGATGAACTGCCAGGAAGAGATATGCGAGAAATACCCCATCCGTTCATCGTCGAGAGTTTGAAATTGTTCGAGCCTCTCCCCGATTCTTTGAAAAGCCGCGTGCACTTCATTCACTTCAACCATACCAACCCCGTATTGTTGGAGAATAGTGCTGCACGCAGGAACGTTCTATCCAAAGGGTTCCGAGTTGCCGAACAGGGGACAAGACTACCCCTTTGAGCTCGAGAATTCCTTCGAATCGATCACTGCTTGCAACAGAGTATTCCAAAATGGCGAACTTCGCCAACGAGACGACAAAGCCAGCCTCGATTACTTCGATTCTCTTTTTTATCACACCGACAAAAGGTTATCTACCATGAAGTTCACGAAACCCATGTTCAAAACCCTTACCCTGGTCGGCCTTTTCGCCATTACCCTGGCTACCACGGTGCCTCCCGAGGGGAACTACTTCGAAATTGCCAAGAACATCGAAATCTTCACCAACCTTTACAAAGAGGTCAATACCTATTACGTAGATGAAACTGACCCTTCTCGCTTGATGAAAACTGGCATCGATGCCATGTTGGCAAGCTTGGATCCCTACACCAATTATTTTTCGGAGAGCCAGATCGAAGGATGGCGTTACATCACTGAAGGAAAGTACAACGGCATCGGAGCCGACATTCGCATCATACAGGGGCGGCCCACCATCGTAGCACCATTTGAAAACGCCCCCGCCTTCAAAGCTGGCCTCAAAGCTGGCGACCAAATCATCGAAATCGATGGCCAGGACACCGAAGGCAAGTCATCTGACGATGTGAGTGCCATTTTGAAAGGTTATCCTGGCACGGAGGTCAAATTGAAAATCAAAAGACCCGGCGAGAAAAAATTGATCGACGTCACGTTGGTGCGTGACGAAGTCAACATCCCTAATGTTCCCTTCTCAGACATGATCACCGACGAGGTAGGGTACATTGCATTGACCACCTTTACCCGCGATGCCGGCAGAAACGTTGCCAAGGCGCTCAACGATCTCAAGGTTGAACAGCCCAACCTCAAAGGGGTAATCCTCGACCTGCGCGACAACGGAGGAGGTCTGCTTGCGGAGGCTGTCAACGTGGTGAATGTATTTGTACCCAAGGGTGAGCTCGTAGTGAGCACCAAAGGCAAGGTGAAAGACTGGAACCGCTCATTCAAAACCCTCAATCCTCCCGTTGACGATAAGGTGCCATTAGTCGTATTGATCAACAAAGGGTCTGCATCCGCTTCGGAAATCGTCAGTGGAACCATTCAGGATCTCGATAGAGGCGTACTCATTGGACAGCGCTCGTACGGAAAAGGCCTCGTTCAGAATACCCGCGACGTGGGATACAACGCCAAGGTGAAGATGACGACCGCCAAATATTACATTCCAAGCGGCCGTTGCATCCAAAGTGTGGAATACCACAATGGCGAACCAGCTGACATCCCCGATGAAAAAAGAGCCAAATTCAAGACGCGCAACGGTCGCATCGTCCTCGACGGCGGGGGCGTCAAACCAGACATTGTAATCGACCTCGACGATGCCAGTGACTTGCTCGAGACACTCGACAAAAACAGCGTAATATTCAACTACGTCACCCAGTGGGTTCTGCGCAACCCCAATGCCCCCGATCCAAATTCCTTCCACTTTACGGAATGGGATGACTTCATGAAATTTCTCGAATCTCAAAACTTTTCTTTTGACACCGAAACCGAAGAAATGATCGCAAGCCTTCGGGAAAAGTCTCTCAAACAGGGATTCTTGACGGAAAGCGATTTTGCCGACCTCGAACGCCGCCTCGTGGCCAACAAAAAAAATCAACTCGAAAAGCACAGAGAGGTCATCACTGACATGATCGAGAAAGAAATCATTAGCCGATATCACTATGAAAAGGGGCGCATCAAGGTCGGTTTACGGAACGATCTCGAAATCAAGACTGCCATCGAGCTGTTTCAAAATCCGGAGAAATACAAGGCCATCCTGGCCGGTAAACAATGACTCACTCAAAACGCCCTGACTATGCATTACCACAGCCTCGGTCAAGTACCACCCAAGCGCCACACGCAGTTTCGAAAACCTGACGGCTCTCTGTATCATGAAGAGCTGTTTTCCACTGAAGGTTTCAGCAGCATGTACTCCCTGCTGTACCATTGTAATCCACCGACCCAAATAGTTCAAGTAGGAGAACCCATTTCTGTTGCCCCGAAAATCGTTTACGACAAGCAACTCAAACCACGAAGCTTCAAAGGGTTCAAGATTCAGCCCGAAGACGACTATCTCCAAAGCCGCAAACCCGTGCTCGTCAACGATGACTGTCAAATCATCCTCGCCGCTCCGCGGCAGAGTATGACCGACTACTTTTTCAAAAATGCGGACGCCGATGAGGTCATTTTCATTCACATGGGTTCAGGTACTCTGCGCACGATGTACGGAAGTATCGACTTCTCTTACGGTGACTACCTCGTCATACCTCGCGGCACCATCTACCAAATTCAATTCGACGACACTGACAACCGTCTTTTCATCGTAGAGAGCTACAGCCCAGTGACCACTCCTCGGCGCTATCGCAATGCCTTTGGTCAGCTGCTCGAACACTCGCCATTTTGTGAACGCGATATCCGCAAACCGCAAAACCTCGAAACACACGATGAACAAGGTGACTTTTTGTTCTACATAAAAAAACAAGACCGGATCTATCCCTACCACTACTTGAACCATCCATTTGATTTGGTCGGATGGGATGGATACGTTTACCCCTATGCCTTTTCCATACACAACTTCGAACCCATCACCGGGCGCATACACATGCCTCCCCCCATTCACCAGACCTTCGAAGCGAGAAACTTTGTCATTTGCAGTTTCGTGCCAAGGCTCTACGACTACCATCCACTGGCTATTCCGGCACCGTACAATCACAGCAATATCGACAGCGACGAAGTGCTTTACTACGTAGATGGTGAATTCATGAGTCGCAAACACGTGGAAAAAGGTCAAATAACCCTGCATCCGGGGGGCATTCCCCATGGCCCTCACCCAGGGGCGGTCGAAAAAAGCATAGGCGCCAAAGAAACACGGGAACTCGCCGTAATGGTTGATACTTTCCGACCACTGAAGCTCACCGATGTAGCGGTAAGTATCGAGGAGCCTGATTACTTCTTGAGTTGGCTACCCGAAGATGTCAAAACTGGCAATGGTGTGAAGGGATGAACCGACAACCTATGCCATTCTTGAATTGACGATGTCGCGGTAGCTCTTTAGTGCATGCAATATTTCGGCTTCATCGAGGAAAATATTGAATTCGGCTTCACCTGGCTTTTTGAGCAATGTGAAGCCGATTTTTTTTTGCCTGTTCTTTTTGTCTTTCCGCATCCAATTTAACAACTCAGGAAAATCCCGTTCCTCCATGTAAAATGGGCTGAAATGTCTCAATATCAACTCTACAATTCTATCAGTCTCATTCTTTGGGAGGCCTAAAATTTTTTCGGACAATATCACCTCGCATATCATGCCCATGGCCACAGCCTCACCATGTTTCAATGCCTCCCCCTTGGCAATGGAAAAACTTTCCAACGCATGGCCGACGGTATGCCCGAAGTTCAACAACTTACGCATTCCCCCTTCGTATGGATCTTGTTCCACGATACGCTTTTTTATTTCAATGGATGGCCTCAACAGCAATTTCCAAGGAATATCATCGATGTGTCGATAGGACATAATTTGATTCCACAAGGAGGTGTTTGCTATCAATGCGTGCTTGATCACTTCGGCAAACCCACTAAGTAGCTCCCTGCGAGGCAAAGTTTCCAGGAATGCCTCATCGATGATGACTGCCGTAGGTTGGCGAAATACACCAACGGCATTTTTTACGAGTTCGAAATCCACCCCAACCTTGCCTCCTACCGAGGCGTCAACCATGGCGAGTAGTGTAGTTGGCACCTGCACGAAATCAATTCCCCTCAAATAAGTAGCTGCACAAAATCCACCCAAATCGCCTATTACACCACCACCGAGATTCACCAGCAGGCTATGTCTGTCGAAATGCGCCTCCATCAGTGAATGCCAAACTTTTTTGCAAGTATCTATGTGTTTGTTTTCCTCGCCAGGATCGATACTAATCACCAGAGGATCGAGCGCATCGGCTAAAAGTGGCAGACAGTGTTTTTCTGTGTTTGTATCACAAAGTATGGCAATCCGGGTGTAGGGTTTGCGCTCCCTCAAGTGGCTGAACACTTGACTTGCAGGCCCAAAGAATATTTCAGATGAAAGGCAATCAATCTTTTCCATAGTGGAAGTGGCTAAGCATCGGTTTGGTACAAATGCGGTAGATTTGGCTCGCAACAAGAAAAACAAAAGAACAAATCATTCCTTGCATGGGACGTCAAAAAAAAGCCACCATCGTGGGAGGCGGTCTCGTAGGAGCCCTGTGGTCGGTCATGCTTGCACAAAGGGGTTACGAAGTGGATGTGTATGAAATGAGGCCAGACTTCCGGGAAGCAGGATACATAGGAGGCCGCTCAATCAACCTTGCGCTAAGTGAACGTGGTTGGCGGGCAATCGAAATCGCTGGCATTCGGAAAAAAATAGAATCTGTAGCCATCCCCATGTATGGCCGGATGATCCATCAGCCCGATGGAAATGCCGTTTTCCAACCATACGGGGAAAAAGGACAAGCCATTTACTCAGTGTCCAGGGGAGGGCTGAACATCGAACTGGTAAACATTGCCGATTCTTATGAACAGGTACACTTTCATTTCAGACAAAAATGCAGAGGATTAGACCTGGACAATAATACCATACGATTCACCGATCTTGAAACAGGTGTACAATACAACATTGAGGAAAGTCTCGTTTTTGGAGCCGATGGTGCATTTTCAGCCTTGAGGTTCAGCATGCAGAAAACCCCTCGCTTCAACTATTCTCAATCCTATCTGGATCATGGTTACAAGGAACTAAGTATCCCGGCTGGACCTGGAGGAGAACACTTGATGGAAAAAAATGCGCTCCACATTTGGCCGAGGAACAAATTCATGTTGATTGCTTTGCCTAACCTCGATGGCAGTTTTACCTGCACCCTCTTTCTACCTTTCGAGGGGGAGGAATCTTTTGAAAAATTGAACACCAAAGAAGACGTAAGCCAATTTTTCAAAATACATTTTCCTGATGCGTTGCCATTGATGCCTACGCTATTGGAAGACTTTTTCACAAATCCTACCTCTTACCTCGTAACCATCCGATGCAGTCCTTGGCATTATCGACATCGAACGTTGCTCATTGGAGACGCCAGCCACGCCATTGTTCCGTTCTACGGGCAAGGAATGAATGCGGGGTTCGAAGACTGCACCATTCTCGATGGTCTCATCGACAAATATGATGAAGATTGGGAGGCCATCATCGATGAATTCAATGCCAACCGGATAGAAGATGCCAATGCAATTGCCGATCTCGCCTTGATGAACTTCGTAGAAATGCGAGATAAAGTTGCCGACCCAAAGTTTTTGTTGTGGAAAAAAATTGAGCAATATCTTCACGAAAAATACCCCGACCAATTTCAAACCGTATATTCAATGGTTAGCTTCAGCCATGTTCCATATAGTAAAGCCCTCGCAGAAGTTGGCGAACACGAAAGATTATTCAGAAAAATGCTTGAAATACCTGATCTGGAGCACAACTGGAACGGCCCCGAAGTCGAGCGGGTTTTTCAAGAATGGCTCGCAAGCAGAAGGCAAACCACCACTTCACTGAAAGAAGAACAGGTTTAAAAGTTTGGATGTATGTCTCAAACTCCTTCCTAACGAATCCATAAGTGACATTCTGCATCAATTTTCGTTTCAACACTAACTCTTCAATCAAATTGAATACAAATGAGTCGATTGCTAATTTTTCTGACAGTGGTAGGCTGTTCATTTCTTTCGTGTAATCAGGCAACCCTTCAACTCGTTCGAGATGCCCTTTCTAACCAGACTTTGAGTGAAGAAGAAGTAGCTGGAGGTCTCAAACAAGCCCTTGAAATTGGTATTACAAAAGGTAGTGAAGCATTGGCTGCAAAAGATGGTTATTACAAAAGCCCCTACAAAATATTGCTACCTCCTGAAGCAAGGAAAATCACGGAAAAACTTCAAACCATACCCGGTTTTTCAAATGTGGAAGAGGTAATTCTGGAAAAAATTAACCGAGGGGCTGAAGATGCTGCTTCGCAAGCCAAACCCATTTTCGTCAACGCTATCAAAAACATGACATTCTCAGATGCCATGAACATCCTTATGGGCGAAAAGGATGCTGCCACTCAATACCTTTACCGAACAACATTCGATTCTTTATATCAAGCTTTCAATCCCATCATCGTCAATTCACTCGACAAATTCAATGCGAGAAAATACTGGTCAGATGCAGTTGATGTGTACAACAAAATTCCATTTGTAGAAAAAGCCAATCCCGATCTTGACGATTACGTTACACGACAGGCCCTTGAAGGACTTTTCAAGAAAATAGCCGAAGAAGAACTCAATATTAGAACCAACCTGAATGCCCGGACTACAGATTTGTTACGGAAGGTCTTTGCACGGCAAGATGCCAAATAAGCCGTGTACTCGCCTTTACCACAACCCTATCATTTATTCTGTAATAAACGAATTCAACCAAAAGAAAAATTGGAAGTTTCTTTAGTTCGTAGTAAAAATGAACTAAATTCACCCCTACCAATGTAGCTACACAGGAAACTACACTCAAACGTTCACCAAAACCTGTAGACTATGGACAGTGTGCTCAAACTCGGTAAGTACACCTTTGCCCTTCCATTCGCCGTCTTTGGAGTCATGCACTTCATGGCGGCAGAGGACATGGCTTCAATGGCCCCCTTTGGAGGTGTATTCATCATTTACCTCACAGGTGTGGCTTTGATTGCGGCCTCCATTAGTATCCTCATCGGCAAATTAGACAAACTTGCCGCTACCCTGCTTGGCGTGTTCCTCATCCTCACAGCCTTGTTGGTCCATGCCAAGAACATGGGTTCAGAGGATCAAATGCAGGCAGCCATTGCGACAACAGGCTTCCTGAAAGACCTTGCTCTTTCTGGCGCCGCTTGGCTGTATGCCGCCTATCTATCCAAAGACAAGGCAGTTATTGGCTGATCCGAATTTTTGTTTTTGGTATGAAATGCACTTGTGCTTGGCGCAAGTGCATTTCTTTTGGGGCAAAATGATGCGTATGCGTTTCTTTGCTGAAATGGCTTACAGAGGCACCAGCTATCATGGTTGGCAAAAGCAAAACAATGCTCCTTCCATCCAACAAGCTGTAGAGTATGCATTTTCAACCATCATTGGCGTGGAAGAAGTCGTCGGGTGTGGAAGGACTGATACCGGCGTACACGCCTCCCAATATTTCATCCACTTCGACCACGATGGTAACTTCCCTAAAAATTTCCTCGTTCGCCTGAATAAAATGCTCGACAACTCCATCGTAATTAGGCGAATCATTAAGGTACACGATCAAGCACATGCCAGATTCGATGCCATCGAACGCAGTTATACTTACCTGGTCATTGGGAAAAAAGATCCTTTCAGGTACGACACAGCCTGGCATTTTCCTTTTTTCAACAAACTCGATTTCGATCTACTCCAACAAGCTGCCATACTACTCCTCGACTATGAGGAGTTCGCACCTTTCTGCAAGAGCAACTCGGATGCCCGCACCGTGGTATGTAAGCTATCAAGGTGTGAATGGCAAATAGACCTTCCCAATAGTGCCTTGCAGTTCCATATTTCTGCAAACAGGTTTCTAAGGGGAATGGTGCGACTGGTAGTGGGGATGTGCCTTAACGTGGCTCTTGGAAAACTCTCGCTCTCTGAGGTAAAAACAAGCCTCGACCGCCAAATTTTACTTCAAAAAAGCTGGAGTGTACCTGCCCATGGATTGTTCCTAACGTCCGTTCGATATCCATTTGAGTTCAAGGATGAGCTTGTTTATGGTTGAGGAAAATGAAAAAGCCCGGAAGACCATTGCCTTCCGGACCCAATAGTTCCTTGACGAATCTTACACATAGCCAAGGAATTTGCCTCCTATTTCCTATTAAGAAAATCTTTCAAATATCGTTCCAACTCCATTTCATCGTACACCAACACTTCGCGGGGCTTGCTCCCTTCGGCAGGACCAACGATGCCAAGTGCTTCGAGCTGGTCCATGATCCTGCCAGCCCGATTGTACCCCAGCTTGAGCCTCCGCTGGATCATCGATGTAGATCCATGTTGACTTTGAACGACCAGCCTGGCAGCGTCTTCTATCAACTCGTCGAGATCGTTCAAATCTACAGCACCCGGCTCATCCAAACCATCCTCGTCACCGTGGTACTCAGGCAAGTAAAAAGGTTCGGGATAACCTGGCTGTTGGGCAATGAAGTTGATGACGTTCTCAACTTCGGGTGTATCGACAAAAGCACATTGCAGGCGTATCATGTCACCCCCAACAGAAAGCAGCATGTCCCCTCTTCCAACCAATTGCTCAGCACCACTGGCATCGAGGATCGTCCTTGAGTCAACTTTTGCAGAAACCTTGAATGCTATACGGGCTGGAAAGTTGGCTTTGATGACACCCGTGATGATGTTTACAGAAGGACGCTGGGTTGCTATGATCAGGTGAATGCCTACAGCCCGTGCCAACTGAGCCAGTCTTCCTATGGGCAGCTCGACTTCCTTCCCAGCCGTCATGATCAGATCGGCAAATTCGTCGATTACCAGCACGATGAATGGCAAGAACCTGTGGCCATTATTGGGATTCAGCTTGCGCGCCACGAACTTTTCATTGTACTCTGTGATATTCCGTACATGAGCCTTTTTCATCAAGTTGTACCGCTCATCCATCTCGATACACAGCGAGTTGAGGGTATGGATGACTTTGCTGGTTTCCGTCGTGATTGGTTCTTCTTGGTCGGGCAAAACAGCGAGGAAATGATTGGCCAGTTTTGCGTAAGGGAACAATTCCACCTTCTTTGGGTCGATTAGCACGAGCTTCACCTGAGAAGGATGCTTCTTGTAAAGGATGGAAAGCAAAATGGCGTTGATACCTACTGATTTACCTTGACCTGTTGCACCGGCGATGAGCAAGTGGGGCATTTTTGCAAGGTCAACCACGTACACTTCATTGGCGATCGTTTTACCCAATGCGATTGGCAAATCCATTTTAGCCCGTTTGAACTTTTCGGACATGAGCAGTTCCTTCAGGCCAACGATTTGCTTGTTTTTGTTGGGAACTTCAATGCCTATGGTTCCTCGACCTGGAATGGGAGCAATGATCCGTATGCCAAGAGCAGAAAGACTCAAGGCAATATCGTCCTCGAGGTTTTTTATCCGGGAAATGCGCACGCCAGGTGCTGGTACGATTTCGTACAACGTCACGGTAGGGCCCACCGTAGCCCTAATCTTGGTGATTTCGATTTTGTAATTGAGAAGGGTTTCAACGATCTGGTCCTTATTCGCTTGGAGTTCGTTTCTGTCTATGACAAAATTCTGGTCACTGTAATCCTTCAATAAAGCGAGTACTGGATACTCATAGCTCGAAAGCTCCAACGTAGGATCGTAAGGCTCGTTAAAATTCTTGTTTTCAGTGGCAGCATCGAGTTCAGGAAACAAAGAGGGTTGTTTGACTTGCGATTGCGATGTTTTGGATTTTTCATCGACCTCCTCTTTGGGGCGGAGTGTGGTATCCTCGACTTCAAAATCAGAGTCTCCTGGTTTTATCGTATCGTGGGTCTTTCGGTCAGACAAGGATTTCTCCACGGTGGTGAATCCTTTTTTTTCACCCTCATCGGGAGGAGTCAATGGACTCGTAATAGGAGCTACCCTATCCGAGGCTGGTGAAGTCTCGGCAGATCTGACTGCATTTCGTTGCACTTTTTTCCTTCCAAAAGGATTTGTCAACTTATCCTGGACCCATTGTTTCAAATCTTCCCAGCCTTGCTGTGGAGTCCATTCATTGAAGTCGGGATTGATCTTCCACACGACCAAGCCAATAATGATAAACAGAAAGAGAATGGCAACTCCAGCGGTTCCCAAGAATCCTGTCAACCACTGACTGATCATGTCACCTATGGCGCCTCCCCAAGGGAACTCGGCATCTACAAAAACGAACTCCAGAAAAACTGAAATGAGCAATGCTGACAAAAGGCTTTTGACCAAAAGGGTGTTGTATTTGGTCAATGACTGCTCCTTGATCAAGGCCAACCCATATACCACAAGTAAAAAGACAAAGACGAAAGATGAGATGCCAATGCCCCACCAAAAAAATGAATTGGAGATGAAAGCTCCTAAGCGGCCAAGCATGTTTTCAGCTTGGAACACATTGCCAAACATCAAGTCCCAAAATGGCAATGCATTGACATCGTCGTAATCTTCCCGCCAAGTGAACAAATAGGAAATGAACGCAATGCTCAGATAGAAAGCCAGTAATAACATCAGCAACCCTAAAAGCTTGGGTATTCTATTGTCTTTCAGGGTGAGCTGGAGAGATAACTGGTTTTTGTTTTTCTTGGTTGCCATGAGTAGCAATGGGAAGGTTTCAGCTCCTTTTTCAAGGAGCTTGGAAATTGTGAGGATCGACAAAATTAGAGATTCAACATCTTTGGCAAAAACAGCCTTTCCCATTGGGTTCTGTCGATACAGAAGATTCAATGGAAAAGGCTTCCATGCCGGTGATGAGCTACTTTTGCTACAATCAGCAGCAGTGGACTTTCTTCAATTTCTGCATTGGAATGCCCGATGCCACGCTGCCGATATCACAAAACCTTGGCGATGATTACCTATCGTAACGAAGAACCTTTGAGACCGCCGGCTGAGATTGCTTATGCCACTGAACTAGATGAAATTGGAAAGGTGGATGACAGACCTCGCCCACCAAATTGGCGCCTTTCTCCATGGGGAGTGCTCACCTACTTGATGGGGGGTAAGTTGGCCAATGGATTCGAAGTAGAACCCAAGTATTTTGGCAAAAGGCGCTTGATGGAAATCGCCATTGCTACGCTTGCTACTGATCGGGCATTGCTTCTTTTGGGTGTGCCTGGTACTGCCAAAACGTGGGTTGCTGAACACTTGAGTGCGGCTATTAGTGGTTGCAGTACGCTGTTGGTCCAAGGCACAGCAGGGCTGAGTGAGGAAGCTCTACGTTACGCTTGGAACTACGCTCATTTGATCGCATACGGCCCTTCAAAGGAAGCACTCGTGCCAAGTCCGATCATGATTGCAATGCAGGAAGGAAAGATTGCCCGGGTAGAAGAACTCACACGCATTCCCTCAGATGTCCAAGATGCACTCATCACTCTGCTTTCTGAAAAAATACTACCCGTCCCTGAACTGAATGAAACGATCTTAGCAAAAAAGGGATTTAATCTCATTGCCACCGCTAATGACAGAGACAAAGGCACGAATGAACTATCGAGTGCCCTGAAACGACGCTTCAACACGGTTGTGATGCCGCTGCCAGAATCGTTCGAAGAGGAGGTCACGATTGTAAAGAATCGCATAGAATCGTTGGGTAGGAACTTCGATTTTCAGATCGACAAATCCTCGTTACAGGAAATCCAAAGGGTTGTCACGATATTCCGGGAACTGCGCAATGGAATGACTGAGGATGGAAAAACAAAGCTGAAATCTCCCACCAGTACATTGAGTACGGCAGAGGCCATCAGCGTCATACACAATGCCCAGGCACTTGCCTCTCATTTTGGCAATGGACGTCTTCAAGCCAGAGATTTGGCAGCCGTTTTACAGGGGGCCATTATCAAGGATCCAGTCAATGATCCCATTGCCTGGGCCGAATACCTCGAAATCGTGGTGAAAGAGCGAAAGGATTGGAAAGACCTATACGAAGCCTGTAAAGTTTTACTTTAAATCAAGCCTTGATTCTCGAATTCTCCTTTTGTGCTTCGATCTCGATCAAAAATTGCTCAAGAATTTTGTTGAACTTTTCGGGGTGCTCCATCATCGGCGCGTGTCCACATTTATCTATGAAATGAAGTCTGGAATGCTCGATGAGCTTGTGGAATTCTTCAGCGACGAAAGGAGGAGTCACTTTGTCCTGTTTACCCCATATCAATAATGTGGGGGCTTTGATCATGTGCAGCTTGTCACGCAAATTTTGACGAACTGCAGACTTAGCTGTGATGATTACGCGCAATCCCTTATTTCTGTCATTGACTATGTCAAAGACCTCATCCACCAGTTCTTTGGTAGCCGTACGAGGGTCGTAAAAAGTGTCTTCTGTTTTTTTTCGAATGTAGTCATAGTCTCCTCTTTTGGGAAAGGTGGATCCCATCGCACTTTCAAACAATCCTGAACTTCCGGTGAGTGTGATGGACGCAACTTTCTCCGGATAGGCCAAAGCATACAACAACGCAATGTGTCCACCCAACGAATTGCCAAGCAGGTGAACACATTCATAATCTTTGTAGGTGATGAATTGGGACAAATTGTCAACCAATCCAGTCACTGATAGCTTCTTCAATGGCAAATCATAAATGGGCAAAATTGGAACTACCACGTTCATCTTTTTCCCAAAATGATTCAGTAGGCCTTCGAAATTGCTCAAGGCACCAAACAACCCGTGAAGAAGGATCAGCGTGGTTGACCCACCTTTCGTCTCGATGTATCGAAATCCTGCTTCTTCCGTAATCTGGTATTGCATGCTGATTGAGAAGGTTGTTTGAGGCAAAAATAGCGGATTGGTACCTTAGCCTGCATTCACGTATGGCACCCTTGTATATGCAGATCTATGCCCAAACTCTTGGAACATTTTGCTCCTGATCAAGGGATAGTTCGACATTCTGGTATGAAGTAAGCAAAAAGTACCAAGCAATGTGAAAAGGCTGGGGTTACAAATCGTTTGCTGTCATTACCAGAATCCGTCAACCTATTAGGCCCAAACTTAACCTGAAACCAAAGTAATGGAAGTATGCCTTCTGACTCTACAGAGCATGGCCCGGTTCAGTACGTGTGGTCATTGTATAAGGCCGTTCTTATTCCTGAACCTGGAACCTACAAAAAATCGTTGGCTGAAAAGGTCTCCTTCAATGACAGCATTTCAAGAGAAAAACCGAAACGGCTCTCCTGATCTACTACAAGGAATTGAAAAGAGGGGTGGTCACTTTGGCAATTTCGGTAGGTCAAATGGACTAAAATAAAGTTTTCAACATTTTTATCCACATATGTGGAATTTCAACCACTGACTACCCAAACAACTAAATCATTCACTGTTATCCTTCTCACCGATTCTACTACAGTCAAAGAAACGGTTGCTCCAAACTGCCCGTCTTTGATTTCTACTTCAAGTGCAGCAAAAAGCCCTAACACCTTCTCTTTTTCATAGCTTATGAAATTCATTTTCAATGAAATAAGAAAACAAGTGGGAACGTGAAAGCTTGGAATGGACTCCTCATTCAAAACGTTCAATATCGGTTTGGGAGCCATTCTTGACCAGAAAAAGGAGGTACAAACCACTGGCCAAGAGTATCAGACCAGTGGCTTGATGCAGCACACCAAGCGTCAACGGAACCCTTCCAATACTGTTGATAACTGTGAATATTCCCAGTGCAATCTGAGTTATCAACACAGCATTGAACAATGTTACTGCTCTTTTGAGTACCTCATCATTTGATAGCCTTACTACTTTCCATGTCACCAGGCCAGCCAACACTACTAAAAACCACGCAGTAGCACGGTGGAGAATCTGAACGATGGCTTTGGCCAAAAGATGAGGTTCGTAATCAATGAACTGCTCAAGCCCTAACTTACCAGTTTGCTGTGAGAGAGCATTCAAAATACGATCGGCTTCTATGAAAATAGGAAAATGGGGATGAATCAAAGCCGCCCTCATGCCAGCCATCAACCCGCCAAAAAGTATCTGTACTATTAGAACTAACATCAAAATCCACACAAGTCGTTTGATCGATGGTTCAACTTTTACTGGTTTTCGAACCCCTATGGCGATGAGCCAAGTCCAAAACAGATAACCAAACACTGATGCGGCAATTCCGAGGTGAATTACCAGCTTGTATGCACTCACCCATGTCCTTTTGTCATTGTTCAATCCACTCTTCACCATTATCCAGCCAAAAACGGCTGCCAACCCTGCCAACAAGACAACGATGCCCAATCGCTTGATCAACCACCCGGGCAACTTCTTTTTGAAAAGGAAATACAAGAACGGAATGAGAAATGCAAACCCCATCAACCTGGCCCACAAGCGATGAAAGTACTCCCAGAAATAAATTACTTTGAATTCGCCCAAACTCATGTCGGCATGCAGGGTTTGATACTGTTTGTGGGCGGCTTGCTTATATTTTTCAAAAGCTTCGATCCATTCCTCTTCATTGAGAGGTGGAATTGTGCCTTGGATAACTGCCCATTCAGTAATGGAAAGTCCGCTATCCGTAAGTCGTGTAACTCCACCGATTACCACCTGAAAAAAGACCAGGAACACTCCCAAGAATAGCCACCATTGTACAGGACGATCTACTGATTGTGTCATAGCCGCAGAATGTAAATTCAGAAGCGAAACTAATTTGTTTCACGTCATCGAGAAGTGATGCGGTGGTGGTGATGAGTAATAACATGTTTCTAAAAGAAATTGGATCAAGCCCTATTGTTATTAGGCATGTGGATTCGTTGGTAAAAAAAGCTGTCAACCCTTGGAAAAATGGTTTTTCAAAATTGCCCTCCCTCAATCCACATAGAACCAACAGGTTCTTGGACGGTGAAAACTGGGTTACAGTGTCGTAATCCACATTTGTTAAATCATCATCAACAGGAAAACTTTTGGAAGGTTTCACAAGTGAAACTCCTCACGAAATGTCGAAAAGGTAGAGCTCATTAACGCTGGAGGAAGTTGTCGTGTACCACTCTGCATCGGAAGTACACGTTTTGTGTGGACAAATGTTGACTGCTTAGCTATCTGTGAACAATCCAATCCACAGTTGCTGTGAAAGAAGGAGAAGGTATCACATTGAAAATCAAGTGAGGCACGAACAGTAGAAATGAGAATTGTGGAGAAAAAAATTGAGATCTGCTTTCCAGTTTTGAAACAAAAAGATCGAAACACGTTTCAAAGGAACAAAAGAAAACTTCCTGACCATGTGCGGAAGATTCTCATTGGCTACCACCAAAGAAAAGCTCCAGTTGGAGTTTCCATTCCTGCAGATTGAAGAAGCTCCGGCGCCCAATTATAATGTAGCACCAACCCAACCAGCTGCTGTCATTCCAAATGATGAACCGGCAACACTTAAGTTGTTCATTTGGGGATTGGTTCCACACTGGGACAAAGAAGGAAAGCCCACCGGAAAACTGATCAACGCACGGGCAGAAACTGTGGCTGAAAAGCCATCATTTAGAAGGGCATTTTCGAGGCAACGTTGTATCGTACCTGCCGACAGTTTTTACGAATGGAAAAAGATTGGTAACAAAAAAGTACCTTATAGAATTCTGCGAAAAGATGGGAGGTTGCTGGCTTTTGCCGGTATTTGGGATGTTTGGACAGATGGACTGACAGCGCTTCATACATTTTCGATCATAACTACTGATCCCAATGAGGAGGTGGCCACAATTCACGATAGGATGCCTGTGGTATTACTCGATGAAGATCAACAGCTCGCCTGGTTGGAAGAGCATGATTTGGAAAAATTGAAGAAACTCCTCGTACCCCCACCTGATGGAATTTTTGAAATGTACCCTGTTTCTACGGCAGTGAATAACCCGAAAAATAATTCCCCGGCTTTACATGATCCTTGGCTTCCTCCTGCCACGTTGTTTTGAAAATGGCATTTCAACTGCGTGAAATGCATACTTTCTTCATCCTCCTCTCGTAACTTAGCACACGTACAAAAAACATACACTATGTTGGTGAAAACTTATGCCAGCGCGGTGCACGGCGTAGATGCACGCACCATCACCGTGGAGGTGAACGCTGGAGGGCCATACAGTGGACAAGGGCCCATGTACTTCTTGGTAGGCTTGCCCGATAGTGTGGTCAGAGAAGGCTTTCAACGCATTGAAGCGGCTTTGAAAAATTGTGGATTTACCATGAGCCGTCTTCGACTCACTATAAACCTCGCACCCGCTGATATAAGGAAGGAAGGTTCGGCCTACGATCTTCCTATTGCGATAGGGATTCTTGCTGCGACCAAACAGATGAGCAGCGATGAGCTCGGCAAGTACGTCATCATGGGCGAGCTTTCGCTCGATGGTACCCTACGCCCTATCAAAGGTGCCTTACCCATTGCGATACAGTCACGTTATGAAAATTTCAAAGGGTTCATTTTACCCAAACAAAATGCCCGAGAAGCAGCAATAGTCAACAAGCTGGAAGTATATGGCGTGGATTCCCTGTCCGAGGCTGTGGCCTTTCTGAATGGTGAGATTCAGTTAAAGCCGATGAAGGTTGACACACGTGAAGAATTTGCTCACAATCAGGTCAATTTCTCAATGGATTTTGCTGATGTAAAAGGGCAGGACAACGTCAAACGCGCATTAGAAATCGCAGCTGCCGGTGGGCACAATGTCATTCTTGTTGGACCACCGGGTGCAGGTAAAACTATGTTGGCTCGACGAATGCCTACCATTCTTCCGCCGTTGTCTTTGCACGAAGCTTTGGAAACCACAAAAATTCACTCCGTTGCTGGCATCTTACCATCGAATGCTTCCCTCATAGCTCAGCGTCCGTTTAGGTCTCCCCATCATACAATCAGCGACGTGGCATTGGTAGGTGGAGGGTCGATTCCAATGCCTGGTGAAATTTCACTTGCCCATAATGGCGTTTTGTTTCTCGATGAATTGCCTGAGTTCAAAAGAACTGTATTGGAAGTTTTGAGGCAGCCCATGGAAGAACGCAAAGTCGTGATTTCAAGGGCTAAAATATCGGTTGAATATCCCTCTAATTTTATGTTGATTGCGTCAATGAACCCATGCCCTTGCGGATATTATAATCACCCGCGGAAGCGATGCGTATGTGGGCCTGGCGTAGTTAAAAAATATCTCAGCAAAATATCTGGTCCCCTGTTGGATAGAATTGATTTACATGTGGAAGTTACACCTGTCAGTTACGAAGAACTATCAAGTACCAAACCTCCTGTGCGCACCAGCCAAGACATTCTGCAAGGGGTCATGAAAGCAAGGAAAATACAAGAAGAAAGATTTCGCGGAAAACAAGGCATACATTGTAATGCTCAAATGCCGAGTAAAATGGTGCGAGAGGTTTGCCAGCTTGATGCAGCATGTGCCAATTTGTTGAAAAAAGCAATGGAAGTTCAAAGGCTGTCTGCTAGAGCATACGACAGAATACTTAAGGTTGCTCGCACATGTGCTGATTTGGCAGGGTCCAAAGATATTCAGGTCGAGCATCTGGCAGAAGCAATTCAATATCGAAGCCTCGATAGGGAAGGATGGGCAGGTTGAATTGGAAAAAGCCAAGCCCATGATTCATTCATTTCTCTTTCAATAGTCGTGCGACTGTGTCTTCAATTTGTTTTCTTCTGTTTCTTTCCTCTACTACAAAAGGTGGAGCAGCTCTTTCCGCACAATCATTGAGGGGGCATCTTTCGCAAGTAGTGTTGACAATTTTTCGTTCAATTCGTGGATCTTCCAAAAAATTAATCTTGCTCTTAGATACTGCATCAATCAATATCCCAATTGTTATACTCACATTTTTATCTTCTTCCGGATAACTATTTCTCGCTATTGTTAGGCATATATATTCTTCATTGGAATTTATAAAAGTAGATCGTTGTGCAGATGAGAGGGTTATTATACCCGTGTTATTTGAATTCTTAGAAACAGATTTGTCTGCCAATTTATGGAGGAGTGTGACAGAAAGCCACCTTCGGCAGTAATGTTCATTGAGTGCATTTATGTGAGGTTGATGTCTGATACTAAAGTGCAAGGCAGTATCCAATTTGAACTTCCCATTTGAGGGTTTCGAAACGAAACGGAGGAGAAAGAATTTATCGATACCAAGTGCAATTGGAAGAACATTGGTCATCCTTTGGAAGAGCATTTCAGGAGATGCATGATATTTTTCTAACAGATGATCCAACATGGTTAAATCAAGGACCTCCTTAGAAAAAAAGATTTGGACATCCTTTATGAATTCACTTTTTGGTATCAACATGCCACATGAAAAATAACTAGCGTTGAAGTGATTCAATACCTCCACAAAAGATCTTATCCTAATTAGATTAGATGTAAAAGATCTTTCTTTCAATGACAGGTATTGAAAACCCAATTCTTTACCAAATTGAAATGCCAATTGGGTTTGTGTAAGACCAGGTGCTAAGAGTAATTTTTTAGAATGCGGGATGAATAGAGATCTAATGGATTTTAATTCAGGGTATTTTTTAAGTCCATCATAAATTATTTTGTATCCGAATTGTCTTGAAAGAATATTCTCCAAATGTGAAACACTGTTTTTTTGAAGTGGATTGAAGTTGAACTCTTGATAAAATGAATCGATAGCAAGTTCTAAGTCTGGGAAATGATTATTGTGAAGTTCTACGTAAGATCGAAGTGCACCAAGGTAAAAGTGTTCCTCAGCGAGTGCGTAATTTCTTGCCAGCTCTACGAGAGTTGAGATGAATGCACCAACTTCTAAAGGCGCATTAGCAATAATTTCAGCAATTTTACCCAAATCAATTCCAAAAAAATGCAAAGGCAGTTCGACGAGAAAATTGGAATTGAGTAGCTCGGCAACAGGTTTTAGATGTTTATCCTCCTCGGGTTTTAAAAGCTCACTCACATCTACTTGAAGTGCTTTTGCAAGCATGGAAATTTTGTCAGATCTTGGAAATTTCTTGCCTTTTTCAATTTCGTTCAAATACGAGATTGACATTCCAGTGAGTCGAGAGAAATCAGCAAAATTCAATTGCCGTTGTTGCCGCAATTGTTTGATTTTTAAACCAAAGAGTATTCGCTTATTTAGCTCTTTTCGATTCATGGGGCCAAAGGTAGCAGTAAGCCGCGAATTTTCGTGGAGTGATTCGCCTGGGTACCTCAAGCAGCAATAATGAAGAAATATTTGTATTCACTAAAAAATGAGTTTCTTAAAACTTATTTTTTGGCTACTTGCCTGTCTAATCTTTCCAGTAGTCGGGCTGTGACTCTAAGAAAGTCCATTTCTGTAATTATTCCAATCAATTCTTTTTCTGGTCCCTGTACAACAGGCAAACATCCTATGCGATGATTCCGCATGAGGCGCATGGCCTCTAAAATCGTAGTTTTTGGTCCAACTGTAATTGGATTTTCAATCATGATATCTTCAACAGTAGGAGTGTCTTTCGAGGTTCCATTCAATGGTTTTTGCATGTTCATGTAGTGTCTGAGTAATAGCCTCGAGGTAACGAGCCCCACGAGTCTTCCTTTATTATCTTCCACTGGTACATAGCGAAGCTTGCGCCAATCCATAATTTCAGTTACCAAATCAACGATGTCTTCTTTACGGACTGTAAACAGATCAGTGGTCATGAATTCCTCTACTCGAAGTCGAGTAGGAACATATTCTTCGAGGTTGTCGGCATCTGGAAACTCCCATTTGTGTATAGGAATCTCATCCTGTTGATTTTTGACCATACTGGCAGTAATTACTGCAGTAGCTTCATCAGTAGTTATGGTATTCTTCAGGTTTGAAAAAACGATCAATTGCCAGCGAGCTCCATTCATGTGGCGTTTCGCTCTTTCCTCTATTATATCCAAATACCTTGATATGTCCTCATCGTTTATGTTTTGTTTTTTTAATCCCGCTTTGGCCAATGGCAACAATTCTTTTAAAATGAGATCGACTGCTGAGATTTTTACGCCAACCCCTCGCCAGTTGAAATTTGAGTCTATTCCGAACTGTGCAGCTTTAATGAAATTATCACGCACATCATCCCAGGTCAGATCTCGTGTAATATCGTTGTACTCTTCCTTCATGCCCACCATTGCTCCAAGCCAAAAAGCTGCATTTGCGATTTCATCCACCACCGTGGGGCCGGCAGGAAGAACTCTGTTTTCAATTCTCAAATGTGGTTTACCATCCATACCGATGCCATAGCATGGCCTATTCCAACGATACACTGTAGAATTGTGCACCTGCAGTGCTTTCAGTTTGGGTATTCCACCTTTTCGAACAATTTCAAGTGAATCTTCCAGATCTGGAGTTGTCATCAATACCCTAAAGCGGGCGATGTCTTCACGGTAGATGTCTAAAATGGAGTTATGAATCCAATCGTTTCCAAAGTGAACACGTGGACTGCGTTCTCTGAGGTGGTCGGTTGATGTGCGGGTGTCCAATGATTGTTGAAAAAGTGCGATGCGTGTTTCATGCCAAAGACGTTTCCCAAAGAGCAAGGATGAATTGGCAGAAATAGCGATTACTGGAGCTGCGAGGGTTTGTGCAATGTTGTATAGACTGACAAACTCTGAGGGATCAACTTGCAAATGGACCTGAAAACTTGTGTTACATGCTTCGAGTAGGGGAGAATCATGTTTGATGTTGAGTTCGTCGATTCCGGTGAGATTCAATTCAAAGGCGCTTCCCTGCAATTCTGCATGTAAGGCTTCCATCAATGCGAGATAGCGAGGATTCGGCGTTAGATTATCCATTTCAAGGTCGAACTTGCGCAGTGTTGGGAGGATACCGGTGAGTATGACATGAGCGCCAAGTTCATTTACGACTTTGCGAATTTTGTTGAGGTAGGCCAAGTTTTCTTGCTCCATCTGCCTCAGACAATCTCCTGTGAATACCCTAGGAGTAAGATTTGTCTCCAAATTAAATTGTGCCAATTCTGTATCGATCCAAGGGTATTTCTTCATCTTCGCAATGACCTGCTGATTGATACAGGCAGGTTTGAAAGATTTTTGATGGATGAGACACATTTCTTGTTCAGCTCCTATCCTGATGTGATCTTCTTTGAAGAAGCCATTATTGAGCATGAACTCCAAGGCTTTGATGTCGTTGAGCAAGTGTTTGACAAATTCCTGCCTTTCACGTTCGGTTTTGGCAAGTTTTACTCTTTGTACTCCCATGGTTGAAAGATTTGTTGGTATGTGGCTTGTCTTTGTGTAGCAAAAGAACTCAGGTTTTACGAATGTTAGGTAGCTTGGATGAAAGTTAATAGTTGGAATTGGACTGGCGGCTTAAACCAAAATAAATGTTTGAGATGAAGGAATCTTGGATCGTTTTGTTTTTTTCACTCATAGCGCTAAGTGGTTGCAAGAAAGGTGACCCCCCATTGTTTGTCATACCTGTACAAAACGTCATATTCACTGTGGATCCCACAATGCAGCCACCCTATACCTACTATATACCTATCAACAACGTAAAAACTAATGCATTGGGTGTTATCCATGCGAATGGCATCGATACATCCGAGATAATGAGCATTCGACCGGGAAAAGCCGTTATGATAGCCCTATTTGGTCAAGGCAAACTGGACTTTCTGGATGCCGTGTCTGTGAGACTCTGTCCCATTGGTATGAATGAGGAGAACTGTGGGCAAGAGGTATTCTATAGGGACCCTGTTCCCTTCAATACGGGGATAGAGTTGGATCTCGTTCCGAGCAACGTCAATGATGTAAGGAACTTTTTATTACCTGATCGTATCAACATTCAAGTTAAGTTAGAAAGGCTCAGGAATTTCCCGCCCCAGTCGTTCGATATCCGGTTGGATATGGAATTCGAAGTCAGGTAAACGGGATTCTACTTTAATATCAGATTGGACAAAGAAGAAAAGCCACCCTGGCGAGTGGCTTTTCAAAGAAAAGAAGTTTCAGATTATGTCATTTAGAGAAGCGGGGCGATTACAAGTGCCACTACAGACATCAACTTCAATAGGATGTTGAGGGAAGGTCCAGACGTATCCTTGAACGGGTCACCTACTGTATCGCCGACCACTGCAGCTTTATGGGGTTCTGAACCCTTGTAATACATTTTACCATTGATCTCTACACCTTCTTCGAACATTTTCTTTGCATTGTCCCAAGCTCCGCCAGCATTTGCTTGGAAAATAGCCATCAGCACGCCGGATACGGTTACACCTGCGAGTAGGCCACCAAGCATTTCCGACCCACCAAGGAAACCAACAGCAACTGGGGTGATCACGGCAAGCAAACCAGGGAAGACCATTTCACGAATGGACGCTTTGGTCGAAATTTCTACGCAACGGCTGTATTCTGCCTTACCAGAAGCAGCTTCAAATGTCAGCTGATCTTCCTTGGGCCAATCCTTGAATTCTTTTCCATCATTTTTCCTCATAACCTCTAGGGCAGCTTTTAATGCAGGAATTTCAGAAAACTGCCTACGTACTTCTTGTATCATATCCATAGCAGCACGACCAACGGCACCCATGGCAAGAGAGGAAAAGAGAAAAGGAAGCATACCGCCAAGGAAGAGTCCAGCAGTAACCAATGGCTTGGACACATCGATCGAATTGATTTTGGCTGTTTCCATGAAAGCTGCAAAAAGGGCAAGTGCAGTAAGTGCAGCTGATCCTATGGCAAATCCCTTTCCAATGGCAGCAGTAGTATTTCCTACTGCATCGAGTTTATCTGTCCGTTGACGAACCTCTTTTGGAAGCTCACTCATTTCGGCAATTCCTCCGGCATTATCTGAAATAGGTCCGTATGCATCAACCGCCAATTGGATGCCTGTATTCGAAAGCATACCTACAGCTGCTATGGCAATACCATATAATCCTGCAAAGTGATAGGCCCCAACAATTGCAATACACAAGATGATGATTGGAATAGCAGTAGACTGCATACCCACACCGAGCCCAGCAATGATGTTAGTGGCTGAACCAGTAAGTGACTGCCGAGCGATGGACTTGACGGGAGGGGTGCCAGTTCCAGTGTAGTATTCAGTAACGTAGCCAATGCCAAGACCAGCAAAGAGTCCAAGGATGACAGCGACGAATACACCTGTGCTTCCGTACGTAGCCTCACCAATATTCCAGGACTCGGGGAGCATGCCTTTCACTATGAACCAGGTGGCAATTAACATCAGGATGGAAGAAATTAGTTCGCCCATGTTCAGAGCCTTCTGGGGATTGCCTCCTTCCTTTACCTTGACAAAGAATGTCCCCAGGATGGAAGTGAGAATGCCTGTACCAGCAAGTGCCAAGGGCAATAGTACACCGGCCAGCCCACCAAACTCATCAGTCCACGAACCACCAGCCACTTGAGCCGTCGTCATAAAGGCTGCCCCAAGAACCATTGTACCAATGATAGAACCCACATAAGATTCGAACAGGTCGGCACCCATCCCTGCTACGTCACCCACGTTGTCACCTACGTTGTCAGCGATCGTTGCAGGATTCAATGGGTGGTCTTCTGGAATGCCAGCTTCTACCTTTCCTACAAGGTCGGCTCCAACGTCAGCAGCTTTGGTGTAAATACCACCGCCCACCCTGGCAAATAACGCAATTGAAGATGCGCCAAAAGAAAACCCTGTAATGATGGTGATGACCCGATTGACAGACGATGCGTCCGAAATGCCAAACATATTGCTGTAAATGAGAAAGAGCGTACCCAATCCCAAGACGCCCAAGCCAACCACTCCAAGCCCCATCACGGAACCTCCACCAAAAGCAACTTCGAGCGCTCTTCCTAAGCTCGTACGAGCAGCGTTGGTGGTGCGGACATTTGCTTTGGTTGCCACACGCATTCCTATGAAACCAGCCAATGCTGAGCATATCGCTCCCGTAATAAAGGAAACCCCGATAATGGGTGAGGAATTCGGGGTATTACCACTAATAGCCAACAGAATAGCAACACAAGCTACAAAGATGGCTAACACACGATATTCAGCTTTGAGGAAGGCCATGGCCCCTTCCTGGATGGCTTTTGCGATCTTCTGCATTTTTTCATTCCCGGGATCTTGTTTACTAACCCAGGACGTTTTCCAAAAAGTGTAGAGCAAGCCGAGAAGTCCAAATGCGGGAATTATGTAGATGAGAATTTGCTCCATGGTAGTTTTGAATTTAGAATAGTGACTTTTGAAGTTGGAAAGGACCGGCCGTTAATACAGCGAGGTTCAATGTGGGGCGTGTTGTGCCGAAACCCTCATTGAACCTCTCCAAAACGAGCGGTTTTTCGTTCAGGCCGGCAAAAGTAAAACAAAACGGTTTTCTTGCAAATTCTATCCGTTGACCAAGCCATAGGCCTTTAATACCTTACTTCATCACTATAATTTCAACTTACGATGCCGGGAATCTATGTGCACGTACCCTTTTGCAAGCGCGCATGCCATTACTGCAATTTTCATTTCTCAACATCGATGAAATTGAAGGAAGAGATGGTTCGTGCTCTCTGTACGGAGCTTGAGTTGCGCAAAGATTTTTTGGCTGACCAAACGGTAGAGTCCATTTATTTCGGAGGAGGAACTCCATCTATACTTACTGGGGATGAGTTGGGTCAGATTTTAGAAACAATAGACCGGAATTATACAGTTGGCCCAAGTCCAGAAATTACTCTCGAAGCCAATCCAGATGATTTGACAGCAGATAAGTTGAAATGGCTTCAACGTCTGAACATAAACAGATTGAGCATTGGGGTACAGTCTTTCCATGATCAGGACCTGAAGTGGATGAACAGGGTGCATTCCGCCGATGACGCTGTTCGTGGTATTCAGTTGGCCAATGATGCAGGCTTTGAAAACATTTCGATCGATTTGATTTACGGCTTGCCTACCACGACACGTGCCATGTGGGAATCAAATGTGGAAAAAGCGGTTGCTTTGGGAATACCCCATTTGTCATGCTATTGTCTAACAGTAGAGCCTAAGACTGCTTTGGCTCATTTTGTTAAAACGGGTAAGGTCAAAATTCCGGATGATGAAATGGTTGTGGAACAGTTCATCTTCGTAATGGACTATCTCGAACGATGCGGTTTTCAACATTATGAGATTTCAAACTTCGCAAAACCTGGTATGCATTCAAAACACAATACTTCGTACTGGCTTGGAGAAAAATACCTCGGTATTGGTCCTTCTGCACATTCTTATGATGGAGAGCGTCGCTATTGGAACGTCAGCAACAATGCGCAATATGTGAAGGCCATTGGGCAGGGGGTGCTGCCTAACCAATCTGAAAGGCTTGAGCCCAAAGATCGGTACAATGAATACGTAATGACCTCACTCAGGACATCGTGGGGTTGCGATCTGAACAAGGTAAGGCAATTGGGAGACCAATTCTATGAGTACTTAATAACTAATGTGTGGCCTTTCGTGGATAGGGGATTGGTCAAATCCAGTTTAGATCGACTTACATTGACTCGGAAAGGAAAGTTGCTTGCTGATTATATCGAGGCTGAACTCTTTTGGGTTGAATAGGCTCAAAGGGTGCCTTCGTCGGCAAAGCTGTAAAATGTGTCATTGGCAATTATGATGTGGTCAAGAAGCTGGATGCCAATCAGATTACTTGCCTCTTTGATTTTTTTTGTCAATTCGATGTCTTGTGGACTCGGTTTGACATTGCCAGAAGGATGATTATGGCATACGATGATGTGGTGTGCCTTCCAGTGTAAAGCTTTTCGGAACAAAATCTTCAAGTCTACAATGGTAGAATCAGTTCCACCTGAACTGATCTTCTCATGAGTGATGATTTTATTGGTCTTGTTGAGAAACAGCACCCAAAACTCTTCGTGGATTAGGTCAGCTAAGAAAGGATACAAAAACCTGAAAGCTTCTTGACTGCTGGTGATGGAGGGTTTTTGAAGAACGGTTGCAGCTTGTCGCCTTCGGCCCAATTCGAGTGCAGCAGTGATGGTAATAGCTTTGGCAACTCCGATACCTTTGAATTGCATCAGCTCCTGAATAGACAGTTGAGCCAACTGATGAAGGTTATTGCCAGATTGAGCAAGTATGCGTTGAGCGAGCGCAACAGCTGACTCGCGTTTTGTACCTGAGCCTAACAAAATGGCTAGTAACTCGGCGTCGGATAAAGCTTGTCTGCCTTTGGTGAGCATCTTTTCTCTGGGGCGATCGTCTTCAGCCCAAGAAGTAATAGGTAAAGAAGAAGAGGAATAGTCACTCATAGCATGGCGATAATGTTTGATTCGATGTTGAACAAATATACTTCGTGAGATTTCAAAATACCTACTTTTGGCACTTATTTAGGTTCTTGCAATATGAATGTTTCCTGCAAGGACAGCGTAAATACATTACCATTCTATGATATGTATGTTTGGGGAGTTCAAAGGGAACACGATTCAATGAATTCGGCTGTTTAGTTACTGGCTCTTTGCGACAGTTGGATGGGGATTTTTTGAAAGGGCAAAAACTCAACAAATGAGAGTATTAAAGTTTGGCGGAAGCTCGGTAGCAACACCAGAGCGAGTTCAAGGTATCATAGACATCTTGCGTCGATACTATCAGGAAGGCGAAAAGTTTACGGTTGTCTTTTCAGCATTTGGAGGTGCCACAGATCAACTCATCGAGATGGCCACGCTTGCTCATACGCGTGATGATTCATACAAACAGCTCTTTGAAGAATTTCGCAATAGGCATCTATTGGCTGCACAAAAGCTGACTTCTGGTCAAGTATATAGTCATGTCGTTGATCGGCTAAACGGCAAGTTGGAACAACTTCAAGATGTACTTACTGGAGTGTATTTGGTCAGAGAGGCTTCGCCGCGCACGATGGATTACATTTTAAGCTTTGGTGAACGTTGCTCTGCTTTTGTCATTTCCCAGGCAATGGTCCAAGCGGGGATTGGGGCAAGTTACGTGGATGCAAGACGCATCATCAGAACTGACAGAAAATTTGGTTCTGCCAAAGTGGACTTTACTACCTCTCAAAGGTTGATCCTCGAACATTATCGACAGCATCCAGAAGTCCAGGTGGTCACTGGTTTCATCGGTGCTTCGGATGATGGAGCAACTACTACATTGGGGCGAGGAGGTTCCGATTACACGGCTGCGCTTTTGGCAGCAGCCCTCGATGCCTCTATCATCGAAATATGGACGGATGTCGATGGTGTTATGACAGCTGACCCTCGCAAAGTGAAAAAAGCATTCAGCATTCCAAGAATGACCTACGCTGAAGCAATGGAAATGTCTCACTTTGGAGCAAAAGTGATTTATCCGCCTACGCTTCAGCCTGCCATGAAGCGAGGAATTCCCTTGTGCATCAAAAACACTTTCAATCCTGATTTTGCTGGGACATACATCTCAAATGACAAGCCGAGAGACGGCAAACCTGTCACAGGGATTTCCTCCATTAGTAGTATCGCGCTTTTGACCCTACAGGGAGGAGGTATGTTCGGGGTTCCAGGAATTGCAGCGAGGTTGTTCAGTAGTCTGGCGGCGAGTGGCATAAGTGTGATTTTGATAACCCAAGGATCTTCTGAGCATTCAATCACCTTTGCTGTTCCTCCTGAACTTGCGCAAGATGCAAAACGTCAAGTCGATGAAGCCTTTTCTTGGGAAATTGAGAAGGGAATGGTTGAACCTGTAAAGGTGGAAACAGACTTGTCAGTGGTAGCCATCATTGGTGAAAACATGCGCTTCAGACCTGGAATTTCAGGAAGGATGTTCCAGGCCTTGGGTAAGAACGGTATTAATGTTGTCGCTATAGCTCAGGGTAGTTCCGAGTTGAATATTTCGGTCGTAGTTGCTCGCAACGATGAGGCTAAAGCAATGAATGCATTGCATGAAGCCTTTTTCTTGTCGGATATAAAGGAATTGCACCTGTTCATGGTAGGAGTGGGACTGATAGGTTCTACCTTGATTAGGCAAATGAGAAAGCAGGCCGATTCTCTGAGAGATAATTTGGGAATTGAACTGAAGATCATCGGGCTGGCGAATAGCAAGCAGATGCTATTTAATGAAGAGGGTATCAACATGGGCAAGTGGAAAGTAGAATTGAAAAATCAAGGAGAACCTCTTGACCTGGCTGTATTTGTCGAAAGAATGAAAGAACTGAACTTATCCAACACCATTTTTATTGACAATACTGCCAGTGAACAAGTGACCCACTTTTACGAGACCATTCTCGACAGCAGTATATCCATATCCACTCCCAATAAAATTGCTACTTCCTCCTCTCTACTGCAATATCAGAGGTTGAGGCAAATTGCTGCCAAAAGAGGGGTGAAGTTCATGTATGAAACGAACGTAGGTGCTGGGCTACCAGTCATTTCAACTTTGCATGATTTGATGGTGAGTGGAGACAGGGTGCTAAAAATCGAGGCTGTACTTTCTGGATCACTTTCTTATATATTCAACAAATTCGATGGGACCGAACCCTTTTCGCAGATCGTTTATGAAGCCAAAGTAAAAGGCTATACCGAACCTGATCCAAGAGAGGATCTTAGCGGAGCAGATGTTAAAAGAAAAGTGGTGATCCTGGGGCGTGAAATGGGATGGCCACTGGAATTGGCAGATGTGACAGTCAAACCATTGATACCAAGTGAGTTGATGAAAATTCCCGACGTAGGGGCGTTTTTCGAGGAATTAAAAAAGATGGATTCCTACTTTGATGAACTCGTAAAAGAGGCACATGGAAAGGGTTGTGTGTTGAGGTTCATCGCCACGCTCCAAGATGAAACAGCAGAAATTTCATTGAAGTCGGTAGATGCTACTCACCCTTTTTATACTTTGAGTGGAAGCGATAACATGATTGTATTCACCACAGAGCGTTACAATGAAAGGCCATTGGTTGTAAGAGGCCCCGGCGCAGGGGCAGAAGTGACAGCTGCTGGTGTTTTTGCAGAAATCATCAAGATCGGCACCTTTCTCAGTTAATTGCCCAATATGTCAAAAAAAGCTGGAATAAAGGTATTTGCACCTGCAACAGTAGGTAACGTAGGGGTCGGTTTCGATGTAATGGGCTTGGCCCTGGAACAGCCCGGTGATGAGTTGATAGCAAGGTTTTCTGATAAACCTGGATTAAGAATTGTAAAGATTGCTGGAGCTGAAAAGCCCTTACCTACAGATCCATGCAAAAATACTGCTGGATATGCTGCATTGAAACTTCTTGATCATTTGGGGGAAAAAGAGCTTGGGATTGAAATCGAACTTCACAAGAAGATGCCGATCGGAAGCGGATTGGGAAGCAGTGCCGCAAGTGCAGTTGCAGGAGTTTTTGCTGTTAACGAATTGGTGGGTAGGCCTTTGGAAAAAAAGGAGCTTTTACCATTTGCCTTGCTAGGTGAGTTTCTCGCCTCTGGTAGCATGCATGCAGATAATGTGGCACCTGCTTTGCTCGGGGGCATTCTACTTGTAAGGGATCATCAATCTCTTGATATTCAGAGACTTCCGGTTCCGAAAGGACTATTTGTTACAGTTGTTTATCCTCACGTAGAGGTGTTGACCCGTGAGGCCAGAAGCATTTTGAGTGAGTTCGTGCCTTTGAATAAACATATTCAACAGAGTGCCAATCTTGGAGGTTTCATTATTGGGTTGTACAACTCAGATTTCCAATTAATTAAAAGGTCGCTTCACGATGTCGTTATAGAGCCCCAAAGAGCATCTTTGATACCGCAATTTTACCAGGTCAAAAATGCAGCGCTGGAGAATGGAGCACTAGGATGTTCTATATCAGGAGCGGGTCCCTCCATTTTCGCTTTGAGTGACAATAGCATTGTAGCTGAAAATGTGGGTTTAGCCATGGAAAGAGTGTTTAGAGATGTTGGTATCGATACTTCTCTTTTTGTTTCAAGGATTAATCAGGAGGGTGTATATAAACTTTGATTCACATTCAACTACCCATGCGTTTATACAGTACTCGTAATCCGTCCCACGTAGTTTCTTTGAGAGATGCGGTGATGAAGGGAATCCCTCCAGACAAGGGATTGTATATGCCAGAAGAATTACCTCGATTTACCATTGATCAACTTCGCTCATTTCTTGAAATGTCTCTTCCGGAATTGGGCTTTGAAGTGTCTAAAGCCCTTTTCAAGGGTGAGATTCCTGAAGGATCTCTGAAAGAGCTGATTTCTTCGGCGCTAAATTTTCCGGCACCGGTTGTTCAAGTAAGTGCCGATGAATTCATTTTGGAACTTTTCCACGGACCAACCTTGGCATTTAAAGATTTTGGTGCTCGGTACATGGCGCAGTTGATGGGGTACTTCAATCGAAGTGAAGACAAGGAATTGGTCATTTTGGTTGCCACTTCGGGGGATACTGGCGGTGCAGTTGCATCTGGGTTTTATGGAATTGAAGGCATCCGGGTCGTGATTCTTTACCCCTCGGAAAAGGTAAGTTCCTTGCAAGAGAAGCAATTGACGACTTGGGGAGGAAATATTTTGGCAGTCGAGGTAAAAGGGACTTTCGATGACTGTCAGCACATGGTAAAGTCTGCATTCGTTGATCGTGATTTGGTCAATAGGATTAGGATGTCGTCAGCAAATTCTATAAACATTGCCAGATTGATACCCCAATCATTTTATTATTTCGAAGCCTGGAAACAAGTTCATTTCTATTCGAGACCGATAGTGTTTGTCGTTCCAAGTGGCAATTTTGGGAATTTAACCGCAGGAGTATTAGCAAAGAAAATGGGATTGCCAGTGAAGCGATTCATTGCAGCCACTAATATTAATGATGTTGTTCCTGAATATTTGAGAACCGGCCGTTTTAACCCCCGCCCTTCGGTGCAAACGATTTCTAACGCAATGGACGTAGGGAATCCATCCAATTTCGAAAGATTGATTGAGCTCTATGGTTCCACGTGGAACAAAATCAAGCAAGAAATTCGTGGTTATGCCTTTGATGATGGTGCAACTTTAAATGCTATTCGTGAAATGTATGAGGAGTCTGGATACTTATTGGATCCACATGGAGCAGTGGGACACCTTGCATGGAAATCGTATTCCCGAGAGGAAAGGGGATATGAGCTTGGTGTGGTTTTGGAAACAGCGCATCCTGCAAAATTCATAGACGTGGTAAGCCTTGCTGTCAATGAGGAAATCCCAATCCCCTCCCCTTTGGCTGAACTACTGAATAAAGAAAAGAAATCCTTTGAATTAGAAGCTGATTATGAACGCTTCAAGGAGTGGTTGATTGAGAGTTTTGGATAAAGATGTTTCACGTGAAACATGTATGCGCTTTTGTGTAAGCTTTAGAATTGGAATTGAGCTTCTATTTTCAACCGTTTTGGTTTAGTGGTAAGGATACTTTGTTCATTTTCTATTGAATACCCCTTACCCACTTCATATCTCAAAACCTCGTTCGTTTTAGCTATCAAGCTATTTACCTGATTGTGTATGGTGATTTGGCTTACCTCCCTGGATTCGTCGAATGTTACTTCAATGAATTGAATCTTCAGGTTTGGGTCTTTGCTCCTGTATTTAATTGATGTCAAAGCCTTATTTGATTCGAACAAAGAATCAGCGATGTATTTATCGCTCCATGCAGGTTTGTTGATATCGCTTTTGATGAATAGATCGAGTTCTTTCTTGAAATCGACGCCCTTCAGTTCCTTCGTTTCTGTATGTTGATCGATAGCCACCAATTTAATAACGCGAGGATTAGCCTTTTGAAGGTGTTGAATCTCGTTTTCGAAAAATCCCTTAATGTCAAAGAATTGTTGGGTTGCCTTGGATGTATTCATGGGGCTTGGCTCGTATTCACATCTTGTGAACGTGAATACGCAAAAGATTGCGAAAACCAGCTTGGTACGTAGTGATATCATCTGAACGTGCCAGTATTTTATTTGAGTTAGCCTTCTTTTCACTTGGAAAGGAGAATGTCTCCATTCATTTCCTTGGGCGTATCCAATCCCATCAACATTAATATGGTTGGCGCAATGTCTGCAAGCTTACCGCTTTTTGCAGTTGACCACCTTGGGTTGTTAGATACATAAATGAATGGCACAGGGTTCATGGTATGCGCTGTATTCGGAGTCCCATCTTCATTGATCATGTAGTCTGAGTTTCCATGATCGGCTATGATTATGGCTTCATAGCCATATTGCAGGGCAACTTTGAGCAATTTGCCCAAACACGTATCCACAGTTTCTGCAGCTTTTTTGGCTGCATCGAATACGCCAGTATGACCGACCATATCGGCATTGGCGTAGTTCAAACAAATGAAATCAGGCTGGTTCGATTCTATGTCTTGGATTATCGCCTCCGTAACTTCAAATGCGCTCATTTCCGGCTTTAAATCATAAGTAGGCACCTTGGGTGAAGGGATCAGGATCCTTCGCTCGCCTGGAAATGGTTCTTCCCTTCCTCCTGAAAAGAAAAAAGTTACATGAGGATACTTTTCAGTTTCAGCTATTCTTACTTGGGTTAGCCCCTTTTTAGACAATACTTCCCCTAAAGTATTCGAGAGGTTTTCTTTTTCGAAAAGCACCTCTATGTTTTCAAATGTCTCGTCATAACGGGTCATGGTGATGTATCTCAAGTCTAATTTCTTCATACCAAATTCGGGCAAATCTCTCTGCGTCAATGCAATGGAAATCTCTCGTGGCCTGTCAGTTCGAAAATTGAAACAAATGAGGATATCCCCATTCTTGATTGTTGCTATCGGATTTCCATTCTGATCAGTACAAACTATCGGTTTCAAAAACTCATCGGTTTCACCTGACTCATACCTCTCCACGATTGTTCGAATGACATCTTTGGATTTTTCTCCTTTTCCATGAACGAGTAAGTCATAAGCCAGTTTTATTCGTTCCCATCTCTTGTCTCTGTCCATGGCATAGTATCTACCGATCACAGTGGCAATTTTATATCCTTGACGATCAATGTGTTGAGACAACCTTTGCAGATATGTCACACCCGCTTTTGGATCTGTGTCTCGTCCGTCCATAAATGCGTGTATGAACACGTTCTCCACACCTTGATTATGTGCAATGTCACACAATGCCAGTAAGTGGTCAATGTGAGAATGAACACCTCCATCTGAGAGAAGTCCCATCAAATGGACAGGTGTTCCTTCGCTGCGAGCTTTCTTAAATGCATCTCGTAGAATGGGATGATTGGCGAGTTCTCCTGTGCGGATCGCCTTATTGATCCTTGCAAGTTCCTGATAGACGATTCGCCCCGCCCCAATATTCAAATGTCCCACTTCTGAATTGCCCATTTGCCCTTCGGGTAAGCCGACAAGTTCACCATAAGTGATCAAAGTTGAATTGGGATATTTTGAAAGGAGTTGATCCATCACAGGAGTGTGAGCCTGAGCAATTGCGTCGGCTTCGTATTTGGGGCCTATTCCCCAGCCGTCGAGAATGGTGAGCAAAATTTTTTGGGTACTCATCAAACAGTCTATTTAGGTAAATCAAAGAGGCAAATGTACTATCTCCACTTCAGGGATCCACTTTCAGGAATTGATCCTAAAGCCTTTGCCGAGGTGACTTTCAACAACTTACTCGATCAAGTATGTAGGTGTGATTTACCATTGCAGGTGCTGGAATTAAACTTCTTCTTGTCTGAACATATTCAAATTTGACATCGTTTGACTCTTTGTTTTGCTTTGTAACTTCATTCAAACAACATCCCGATCATGATCCGAATACTGTTGATTGCTTTGAGTACAATTTGCCTAAGTGGCACCTCAATTGGACAAAATGTTAACTTGACTGCCATATCCAAAGCCTTGGGAGATGGGAATGTAACTGCCCTTTCGAACTATCTCGACAATTCTGTGGAAATAGCAATTGTCGACTCAGAAGATGTATATCCTAAGCAAGAGGCAATCAAGAGACTTCAAGAATTTTTTAATCAGCACAAGCCTCAAGGCTTCGCCCAGGTGCACCAAGGTGCTTCCAAAGGGAAGGATTCCCATTACTGTATTGGAAATTTGAACACAGCAAATGGCAATTACCGAGTCTACATCTTCATGAGAAATGAGGGTGGAAAGTACTTGATCCAGGAGCTGAGATTCAACAAGGAATGATATCGTAAAAGAATGAATTGGAAAACAGCTGGAAGTGTTTGAACCACACCGTTTTATCCTTTTGCTTCTATTTCCTTTGTGAATTCCCTCTTAGAGGGATTGCATGCCAACGAGTCTCTCGTATTCACCCTTGATCTGCAGCAAAGTTTTGTGATTTCCTGATTCAACCACCCTCCCCTCTTTTAAGACGACAATGAGGTCGGCGTGCTGTACTGTGGACAACCTATGGGCAATGACAATGGTTGTTCTACCGCTCATCAAATTGTCCAAAGCTTCCTGGACTTGCTTCTCAGATTCTGAATCAAGGTTTGATGTGGCTTCGTCAAGTATCAGAATGGCGGGGTTTCTCAAGACAGCTCTGGCGATCGTGAGTCTCTGCCTTTGCCCTCCGGACAATTTAAGCCCTCTATCGCCAATTAAGGTTTGATACCCGTCGGGAGTTTGCATGATAAAATCATGGGCATTGGCAATTCGGGCGGCATGCTCGACCTCCTCTTTCGTTACTGCACTCAACCCAAAAGCTATGTTATTGTAAATGGTGTCATTGAAAAGCACGGGTTCTTGGGATACGATACCCATCAATGACCGCAAATCGCTTAGGCTTGCCTTTCGTATGTCCACACCATCGATGAGAATCCTACCGGATGTTACATCATAGAATCGCGGTAATAGGTCGACAAGCGTTGTTTTACCAGAGCCGGAGGGACCTACGAGTGCAATCATTTTTCCTTTTTCAATGGTCAGGTTGATATCGCTTAGGGTTGGAAGGCGGGGGTCCTGATAATGAAAATAGACATGTTCATACTGTATTACATGATTAAAAGATTTCAATGGAATAGGGTTAGGTTCCTCAGTAATGACCACCTTCGCCATCAATACACTGTCGATTCTATCCAAAGAAGCCATCCCTTTTTGGATGTTGTACCAGGCGGAGGATAGCTTCTTGGCGGGTTCTATCATGCTGAAGAATGCATACAGCATTGCAAAAAAGGTTGCCACTGTGAGGTGCCCTGCTACCACCTCACCATACCCTATCCAAATCAATACAGCCACTGTGGCGACTCCCAAGAATTCCGTCATTGGGGAAGAAAGTTCTTTTCTCCAGAGTAACCTCACCAGCGTTTGATAATATTTGTTATTTTCCAATTTAAAACGGTCTGATAGATAGTTTTCTGCATTGAATCCTTTGACAATCCTAAGTCCTGAAATGGCTTCTTCCGTTAGACTGACAAGCAATCCTAATTTTTCCTGAACTACATTAGATTGACGCTTCAAGAATTTGCCGATTTGACCTATGATAAGGCCAGTAAAAAGCAGAAGGCCAGTCACCACGAGTGTCATCGAAGAATTGAGGTAGATCATGAAGCCAAAGGCCCCTGCAATCAATAGAGGTTCACGCACCACCGTGACCAAAACGTTCAAAATACTTGACTCAACCTCCTGCGTGTCTGCAGACATACGAGAAAGCAAGTCGCCTTTCCTTTCCTCAGAGAAGAAAGAAAGTGGAAGTACAAGGATTTTTTCAAAGAGCTCCTGACGCAGATCCCTCACCACACCATTTCTAACAGGGGCGAGAAAGAACTCCCCCAGGTATCTGAAAAGATTCTTGAAAAAATATAGGGAAACAATGAATCCACAGGCTACCATCAATGCCGTCCGATTTCCATGCTCCAAAATGACATTGCTAAGCCAGTAATTGACGTACTCGTTGATGTTATCCAAGTTCAATCTATTGCTTGGGGCTTCTTGCAGGATGGGTTGTTGACCGAGGAGGATATTCAAAAAGGGAATGATGGCTGGAATGCTTATCACTGAAAACACCACCATCAACACATTGCAAATGCCATTTAGAAGAAGGTTCCATTTATAGTTCTTCAGATGTAACGCCAGCTTTATTAGGCTTTTCATCCCTTATGAGGTTGGTTAGTGGGCGAAGTTATTCAAATGGTCGTCACCTCACTTTTCAAAAGAAACACTGCGAGTGATCGCATCGACCACTCGCAGTGTGGAAAGAGTCAACGGGTGCAACCCACTGACCTGACAATACGAACCATCTTGATTGGCCTACCTCATTAGTGATATATTGCCTTTTTTGAAAAATTCTTGGCCGTTGAAACACTTGGCTTTGAGATAGTACCCAAAAACATCCGTTCCTAATGGCTCTCCCTTGAAGGTGCCGTCCCATCCTACTTGCAGGTCTCTGGTTTCAAATACCTTTTGCCCCCAACGGTTGTAAATTGCAAATTCCATCGTATCAATGATATTGCTTCTCACGTAAAGTACATCGTTGTAGCCATCGCCGTTGGGCGTAAATGCATTGGGAACGAATATGTTGGGTTCATCGCAATCGGGATTGATTACGTAAATGGTTATAGAGCGACTAGCTACACATCCTGCCGGATGGAAAATGTATACAGTATAGGTCTGAGTCTCCTCTGGTGAGGCGACGGGGTTATGGACGGTGGGATCGTCGAGGCCAGTTGGTGGCACCCATTCGTAGGTATAGGCAGGATCATAGGTGACGAAAAGGTGTGCAACTTGACCTGAGTTGAAAATAAGGGTATCTCTATCAGTTGAAATCGCTGCGTCGATTTCCGCATCCATATTTACATATTCTACATCGATACTATCGTAAAGCGAACACCCGTATTGATTTTCGATATCGACATAGAATACTGTGTGTTCCGAGACATCTACGATTACTGATCCATCCGGAAGTTGATCCAAGATGAGTTCTGGTGGCCACCAGTCGAAAGTGAGTTCCTGATCAGGGGCATGATTTGTAACAATCAAGTGTAGTGTATCCTTGTCTTCACAGAATGTAGTATGCCGATTGAATGAAACATCTATCGGATATGAATAGGCCATCAACGTAGCTGTGTCTCGACATCCTAATGTATCTGTTGCTACCACATAATAGGATTCCCTCCCTTCCACATGAAGAGTAATTTGACTTCCTGTTCCGACACTTTCACCGGTGGAACTGTACCATGTGATTTCGTTTACTGCCATCGAATTGAAATGAGCCTCTACATCTAAAGACACTGGTTCACAAATGACGACAGTATCGGCTGGGGTAGTGCTCAATTCAATCGGAGGCATCACCTTTACTGAAACAAATTGGACGAAACTGCAGGTGTCCGAAGGATTGTATCCTGAAATTGAAACGGTGTAGACCTGGGAAGTGGACAGGGTAGCGGTCGGGTTTGGACAATCATAGCAGCTCAATCCAACTTGTGGTTCCCAATGATATTGATATGGACTACCTACTGCATCGGGATTTAGCTCGGTAGGAACCCCCGGACATATGTGCATTACTTCTCTAATGACTGGATCAAACACAATGGTTTCTACGGTATATGTTTCGGTTTGCTTGCAGCCCCATTGGTTCGATATCTCGACTTCAAAAATGGCTGTAGCTCCCATTTGAGTGGACACCTCTGGACAGTTTGTGTCTCCTCCTGAAAGGATTTCTCCTCCGGTCACTACACTCCAATTGAAGCTCAGGCTATCGAGTGGATCTAAGTTAGTGATGCACAAATTGTAGGAAGGCATGGGGCATGTGTCCACGATGCCATTGCCCTCCAAATACAAATCCAATTGATAATTGGATACCTGCACAGAATCAAAGGCAAAACAGCCGTATTCGTCAGTGGCTTGAACGGTGAAGGTTGCCGTTGTATCTGGATTCACGGAAACAGAACTACCGTTTCCAATTAGGTTTCCATGATCATCAAACCAGCTAAATTCAACGGCGACGTTTGCACTGGCGCTGATTGAAATTGGAGCGCCACATGTGAATGTATCTGGCGTTGTGTGGAGTACAATCATCTCTGGAACATCCACATCGACAGTGAAAGTCTCGGCACACGTTTTAGCTCCAAAGGAATTCGATATTGTTACTTGGAATGAAGTAGGATGTTGTACGACTGCGAGTGGGTTGGGGCTGGTAGGATCAGTAATAAGCTCACTGGAAGGTTCCCAATTGTAAACGAATCCAGGGTTCGCCAACGGATTCAATTCAATCGTGTCTCCAACACATGCCTGAATGAAAGTATCGAGTTCAGGCATGAAATCATAACTAACCAAAGTAGTTGTTTTGGTGGCAGAACAACCAAACTGATTGATTGCCTCGACCTCGTAAGTGACACTCTCACCAGCATTTGGTGTCAACACAATAGCGGTGTCAACATCATCAGAAGTGAGCACGTAGCCGGCTGGCATTGAGGACCAGCTATAATGTAAATTGTGATTCGGTATCTCATTCAGTACCACCAAGGAAATGGTATCACCTGGGCAAGTACTTCCTCCATCCAGGAGCGAAATGGTCACAGCTTCGTTTCTGACCATTACGGTATCTTGTTTTGTACAGCCATACTTGTCTTTCACCAGGGAAAGGTATTGGTGGTCTTCCTGCGGATTTACAACCACGTTGGGCGAATCGGAAAGGGTGCTTCCGGAACTCAAATCAAGCCAGGTGAATTGGGGTTCACTGGCATTGGTCACTGCAAAAAGCTCTATTGGATTCCCACACGTAAATGTGTCAGGTGTTATTTGTAATGTAATTTCTTCAGGTACCAAAACGGTGACTGATCTTGTCAATGTGCAAGTATCAGCGGAGATGTTTGTCACCTCTACCGAGTAGGTGATGGTCTGTTTTGGCCAAACCATTGGATTGTAACTACTTGGATCATCCAAGTTTATGGAAGGGCTCCAGTGGTATTGGTATGAAGGATCTCCCAATGGGTTTAAAAAGGCGGAATCTCCCTTGCAAAGCACAATGGTATCAGCCAATTTCAGGTCGATGAAGGAAATGGGTATTACCTTGGAGATTTCATCCCTGCATCCATTCTCACTCTCAATTTGAAGGGTAACCTCAAAAGGTTGCCCGGGAAATGCCGTAAACAAAGGATTTGGCATCGAGGAGGTCTGCCCCTGATTCGTCTGCCATTGATAGTTCAGGGCATTGTTGAGGAAGTTAACTGAACCGTCATAGAAATGGACTTCAATGCTGTCTGTATCACAGGAATGAAACTCATACGTGAAATCAGCGCGAAAAATTGGTTCTACTATCTGAACTTCCTTAGTGACGGGTTCTAGGCAAGCAGCTGGGTATTGTGTAAATAAAGTAACGAGATAGGTACCTGTGTCGGGATAGATAAATACTGGATTGGTTTCGTATGAAACATCATCAGAGGTGCTAGGTACGCCAAAATCCCATACATAGCCGAATCCAGAAACACTATTGTTTTCAAATTGAACAGTGAATCCATCACAATCAACCTGGCTGTCGAAGTCGAAGTGCGCATTCTCTTCAAAAATGGCTATTTCAAGCGTATCGGTTCTCTTGCAATCAAATTGATTAGTGGTGTTCACTATCAATTGATGCAATCCCGGCACATGAGCAATTACGGGGTTGGGGACATCAGTTGCACCAATTATCAATGACGCTGGTGCCCATTGCCAGGTAATCTCATCATTGGGGTCTAAATTGTTGGCAAATACAGAAAGGGCTTCATTTGTGCAAATGGCTGTGTCCCCCGATAATTCGAGGTCAACTGGACCACCAGCCACATGAACAGTGTCAAAATATGGGCACTGTTGATCATCGGTGGCCTTCACTACGAACTCCTGTTCACCCGAAACGGAAACCAGGAGATTTGGCCCATTACCTATTTGAAAACCATTCGCAAACCATTCCAGGCTCGATGCCAGCCCATTCGTTTGAGCATGAAGGATAGTGGTCGGTTCACATGTAAGGATATCATCTCCAGCATTCAACTCCACATCTGGTGGGACCACCACAGTTACTGACTTCTGAAGTGTGCACTCGTCGGTAGTTTGATTAGTTACAACTACCGTATATGTGGTAGTCTGAGAGGGGTTGGCAAATGGGCTAGGACAATCGGTACAACTCAAGCCGTCAGATGGGCTCCAGGAATAGGAGTAATTCGGGTTACCACCTGGATTGAGTAAGACACCTGTTTGCAAACACCCAAGTACTTCGGTGCCATCATCGATATTGGGCAGCTTTATGAATTCGATTTCCAATTCCTTTACCTCCGAAGTATCAGTGCAGCCTTCAGAAGTGGTGATGGACAGGGTTACCAAAACAGTTCCTTCCTGGATTACTTTGATTTCAGGATGCTGTTCATTACTCGAACCTGTATAAGCTCCTGAGAACGACCAATTCCAATGACTGGTATTGTTCAGATTGTTTTCACTGGCATCAGTAAACTGAATTGTCACGACATCTTCCTCACAACTCGAATAGTCGAAACTGAAATCGGCCTCGAGGATTTTTTCTGCTACGTCGATGATTCTGGTAATGGTGTCATGGCATACGGCATTGGCATCGGTCATGAGACGAACCTCATAGGTGCCGTACTCAGCATACTCATACGATGGATTTACTGCATAGGAGGTGTCAGCATCTGTAGTTGGGTCGCCAAAATCCCAGAAATACCCTGTGAATACTTGGGTACTCTTGTTTTGGAAACTTACCTGCCTGGCGTCGCATCCAAGGCTGAAATCAAAGTCAAGGTTGGGAGGTGGAAACACACTGACCGTCAATGTATCTCGCACTTCGCACAAATTGCTGAAGGCTTTGACAGTTACTGTATAAGTTGTCGTGGAGTCAGGTGAAACCAGCGGGTTGGGATTGAACCTGTCAAAAACCGAAATGGGCGGATCCCAAATGTATGTGAATCCAGTAACTGGCCCAGTGGGATTCAGTCCGATTGTATCACCCAAGCATAGGTCCAAATCATCGAGAAAATTTTTTGGGTTGTTACTGCCAGTGGTAAAGGATTGAGATACGGTTTGTTCGCAGCCATTTTTACTCGTGACTGTCAACGTTACTGTACCACTACTCGGGTTGGGTATGAGTATGGCGGGATTCTTAATTGTCCGTTTGATGATGGTATCACCCAGGTCTATTTCCCAGAGCCAAGAGACAATCGGAGACACAGAATCAGTAGAAAGATCAGTTAAAGCCAGGACACTGCTCGTGTCACAATCGTAGTGGTTCAATGCGAAATCAGCGTGTAAGGAATTGTATTGGAGAAAAATATCATGGAACGAAGTATCTGCACACTGGCTACCTGGTTGTGCTATCAGTGCTACGGTATAATTTCCAGTATCCGGGTAGGTGTAGGTTGGTGTTTTTTCATTGGACAAGATTGTGGTATCAGGCCATTGAAAGTACCAAATCCATTGATCAGCGATAGGTGTATTGTTGCCAAACTTTATTGTCAAGTTGTCGCATTGGGCATCTGGAGCCTCAATGGTTGCCTCGAGTTCAAGGCACTGGCCGACGTTGTATTGGAAATCTCTTCGGATTCGAGATAGCAACACTCCATTTCTGTACTCCTCCACCATTACTCCAACAACGAATTGACCATTGATCATTGGGGTTCCAGTGATCAGTCCTGTGTGCTTGTCGATGGTCAAAGGCGGATTTCCACCCACGAGATTTTTGAGGTTGAAAGGCGGGTCACGCCAGACTACGGTATCGTATGGAGGTGGTGAAGCAAATGGAGGCTGAGGGGCCGTAATCGATGCACCCTTGAATGGAGTATAAAAACTATACACCAGGCTGTCGCCATCTAGATCCGTAGCTATGGTCGGATGGTTGATAGGCTTGTTGACACAGACGAAAACAGGAGGGCTGTATCCAAATTCAGGACTGCTGTTGCAAAGGTTCATGGCCTGCTCACTCAGATAGACGTAGTAGGTAGCGCCTGTACTATCCGGCATGAGGATATTCGAAATAGTCTTGTTGCGGCAGCACCTTTGGTAAACGATGTAATACCCTCCTGTTTGAGGAAGTAGCGTAATTACTTTTTCATACCTGGCGTGTTCGACACAGATGTCTGGTGGAGGTGCGGAACAAGGATCCCCTGCGATGACGTTCGGAAGTGTGTCGGTATAGAGGGGGGAGATATTGATGTTGTTGTAAAAAGTTCCAGCGCCAGTGAATATTGAGATATGTGCTGGTGAGTCAAAGTTTGCAAGGCCATAATAGCAATCCCTATAGACATCTAAAATGATTTTGTACTTGTTGTTCCCAAGGCATTGATACCTTATTTCTCCTCCGATGATATGGGAGGCAAATAGCGATTTAGCCCAACTGAGGCAAAGGAAAATGCCCAACAAGACGGGAAACCATTTTCTCTTGTGGACGGATGTGGCGTTCATGGTTGGCGTATTTGCAGGTTGATTCAATGCTGGACGATTCATCGGTGAGCAAGTTTTCTGACTCCAATGATGGCTACTTTACGTTCGGCGCTTGCGGCCAGTGAATAAATACTTTCCCTTTCATCGTCGAGGCGGTCAGAGATGAAGGCAGGTGCGAGTTTTTCCCCATAACCTACCACTTTCAACACGAGGGTGCCGTTGTCGATGTAAGGTTTGAGGACACCACCGTTCCATGTCTCGAAGTGGTTTTTCAAACAATCGGCTCGACGTTGGGAAAGATTGTAGTTGTATAGTTCGCTGGCCCTTGGACTAGCAAATCCTTGGATGGTGAGTTCCACCTGAAATTCACCTTCTTCAAGTATTCTTTGAAGGCTTTCGGTGAAGACCTTCAAACTCTCCCATCCATTTTTGACTTCTCGCTCGAAGAAAGCCCGTATCCTGTTAGCCGCCAGAAAACTGTCACGACCAGTTAGGACTTTTGAGTATTCTCGTATGAATACGTCTTTTCTGTCCATGTAGGCTTCCCACAATTCTTCATAAGTGGCATTTGTAGTGGTGGCCCATGAGCGAGGATCGGGCATGTCATTGTCGAAATAAATCTGAAGGGGTGGAAAGTCCTCGAGTTCCTTGGGGCTCAATAGGAGTTTACCATCCAGCTTGCTATCAGTGAAGTTGTTTCGCAAATCGACGATGAGTGTATCGGAAAAGTAAGCCACTTTGGCGCCTATGACTTCGTAAAGTTTGCCACGCTCTAGTTTAAAATTGACTTCGTTCCCTGTTGGATTCTGGTCAAAAGCTATTTCCTGGCCATCGACAGCAATTCGCACCTCAACCCCTTTTAATGGACGCATGGTGCGCTTGTTGAAGGTTGTGATGTGAAGATCCAACAGGTCGGGCAATAGATACAGTCGCCTGGTAAGTGTGTCAGGGTCATCGATGGTAGCCAAGCTCAAATCGACGGTGTCTTTTAGAGGAAGGAAGCCTGGTTTTTGGGCAAGTATCAGATACTTTTCACCCCTGCGTAGGTCGAAGCGATGTTCATTGCCAGTTTCATTGAATGAACTGTCGATGGGAACCCAATCACCCTGCTGGTTTTCGAGCAAAGTAATCTTGACCCCTTCCAAAGGCTCTTTATCGATATCGAAAGTCAGGGCGTTAAGGTGGAGGAGCTTGAATCGAAATTCGTAGAGATCAGTGCAACAAGCCTCGAATTCGGGTTCAAGGGTTTTGCTTCCCAATCTATTGGATGTGAGATAACCTTCACTCTGGGATGGATTCAACCAAAAGAATAGATCGTCGTAACTACTGTTGAGGGGTTCTGGCATCAAGGTTGGCGCTGTCCATTGGCCTTTGGCGAACACTGTTTTAAAAATGTCGAATCCCCCAAAACCTTGACGGCCATTGGTGCTGAAATACAATGTCTTGCTGGCGCTGTGATAGAATGGAGTGACTTCATCGCCAGAAGTATTGATCGTTTCGAAGTTGAACGGTTTGTCGAAGGTTCCATCTTTGAAAATGGTACAAGTCCAGATGTCCATACCACCCTTTCCTCCTGGCATGTCGGAGCTAAAGAACAGCTTGTCGAGTCCAGTGGCTGGATCGATGGCTACATGAGGATGGGTGGTACTGCTTCCAGGGTGATTGATAAATTCGGGAAGCGCTGTTGCTGCTCCGAATTGACCGTTGGCAGTGATGTTTCGGTAGTAAATCTTACACTTCAAGATTTCGGTTTCGCCCACGTAATTGCAAATGGTGTAATACACCCTTGTGTTGGACGAGTTGAAGCAAATGTTAGCAGTGTGGCGAAGAGGTTCGTTTATTTCGAGGGCTGAAACAGAAATGGAGTCGAGGGGCGTTTTGTAAATCTGACTAATGTGTCTGGTGGGCTTTCCTTTGAACACTTCAGCCTCTTTACGCTGGGAACTGAAGTAGAGAAATCCTCCATGGACGGTGGGATTGAACTCTGCAAATGGGGAATTGATTGAGTCCGGCAGCAGCGACAACTTAACATTGGGGTCGATTTTGCCATGTTCACTCAGAATCCAGTCCAAGTTTTCCAGCTCCTTTTTTGCCTCTTCCAAATAACTGGCATCGACCATATGGGCCGTGGAGTCGATGAACTCCTGGAAAAACTGCCTGGCCTCTTGGTATTTGCCAATTTTCTTCTTGATGGAACCAAGCCAAAAACGGGTCAGAGGGTAGTTAGCGCTGGAACTCGAATTCAAAACTTTCGTGTATGCTGTATCTGCAAAGGTGTAAGCAGCAAAGAGTCTCGCTGCCTCGGCATACTTGTACAAGAGTTCAGGTTTTTCACCCACGATCTCCATGGCCATTTGATAGTGTTTCATGGCGGAGTAGTAGTCGTTTCCCTGAAACTCAGCATCGGCAGCCTTCAGGTATTGACGAGCAGTCTGAGCAGATGATGCCAGACTAAGCGTCAGAAGGGATATCACTATCAAAAAGTGCTTCATAGGGTTTTAAGAAATTGAATGTGCGATGATTCCTTTTTGGCCTCAAATCAGCGGGCAGGTAAAAGCCTTGAGCGGATAAACCCTGAACAAATAGTAACGCACGGCGATTTCCGGACCTCCATTGCGGTTCGAGGCTACGGAAAATCCCGAGATGTTGACGTCCCAACTTAAACCTACAGTGAGGTATCTGAACTGAATTTCGGCTACGGGGATGATTGCATCGCCAATGTTGTTGAAGCGATACTCGACACCAAATTGAAGCGCGAGCTCACGGGCATGTTTGGTACTCAAGAAGTATCGGCCTCCAAAACCAGCCAATGCCTCGAGGTACTTGTTTTGAAGTTGCAGTGTTCCAAAACCGATCAGATCAAGTGTTTCCGTAACCTGCACGTTGGGGTTGAAGTAGATACTGAGCCGCATGGGCAATTCTTGATTGTCCTGCTCATAAAAGGTCTGTTTGGGTGTGTTGAAGTGATGAAAGGCAAAGCCCACATCGATTTTAGAGCGGGTATTTTCTTTCTGCCCTCTCCAGTTGATACCTGCACTGAAGTCTGGATATAGGAAATTGGTGTTGTCGAAATTTTCGTTGGTTGGCCGAGCAGGGTCGAATACATCACCATTCCACTGCGAGTCAAAAGTCAACAAGCCGTACTCAAAAGATCGCTGGCCGAATCCAGCTTGGACGCCAAGGGTCAAGAAGTTTTCAGGATCTAACATCCTGGTGTAAGATCCACTTATGGCGAGTTGAGTATTGGTCAGATGAGAGGCCCCCGCTTTGTCATAGAACACGTGCATACCACCGCTAAACCACCATTGCGGATGGGTTACCCTGTAAAACCTGTTCTCGGCTGATACGTACCCCGTTTCAAATGGTGCGTTGGCACGCTGCCATTGGCTCCTGTATATCCCACTGAATCGCACGTCAGATTTTGAAATGCCGGTAAGTGCCGGATTCAAAACCATGGGGGCATGATAGAATTGAGAAAAATGGATATCCTGAGCAAGGGAAGAACCCTGGAAGCAGAAAAACAAGGCAATGACAGTGATAATTAACCTTGTCCGCCAGAAGCCGGCGTTCGTAAGGGATGTAAAATTGTTCATGGCATCGATGGCTTTGACAGTTTTCATTACTTGACATGAAGTTGAGTAAAGACATCCTGGAAGTTAGGAGTCGGTGTGCTCGGGTGCCCATGTCAACACAAGGTAACCAAAAAGCCAACATCGCAATGATCCGGCTGATGATTACACTGCCACCACATCCCTTGTTCCAGGTTGTCAATAGCGGCTTCCAACTTGTATCCCTTGAAAATGCTCCAGAGTATTCGGCCGCACTCAGGTGGTTTTTGGCCTGGTAAGTGCCCTCCCCGTCTCTGGAATAAACCGGTGTGTGTTTGCGAAATTAAGTTGTTTGAGTTGGTACAGCCAAAATTCAGCGCACTTTGTTTTACAGATTGACGTGCAGCTTACTCCGTGTACAAATTGCTTAGTTGCAAAACACCTGCCATATAACCTTACAAGTCTAATTGTGATGCTACAAATGCGCAGGTCGATGACTGACAAGCCTGCCCAATACAGCGCCTATTGAAACACGGCAAAAGCCTGTGTTGAATTAGGATGAAAATTTCCCGGCTGGCAACGGGTGTACGTTCATTCTATCTTTGCCCCTTTGTTTTCTAAAAAAGAAGATCATTATGTACAAGGGCAAAAAGGTGGTGGTCGTATTGCCAGCATACAATGCCTCCCAAACTCTGGCGAGGACTTTTGCCGAAATACCTTTTCCCCTCGTGGATTTGGTCATTCTCTGTGACGATGCCAGCAAAGATGACACTGTGGAGCAAGCTCGCCGTTTGGGAATTGATTACATAATCGAGCATCCCTCAAACAGAGGTTATGGTGCCAATCAGAAGTCATTGTACAATAAGGCGCTGGAGGTTGGTGCAGACATCGTGATCATGTTGCATCCAGATTATCAGTACACCCCCAAGTTGATTCCTTCATTTGTCAACATAATTGGAGAGGGGTTGTACCCAGTGGTGCTGGGAAGCAGGATATTGGGTAAGGGGGCATTGAAAGGAGGCATGCCTCTTTACAAGTACATCGCGAATCGCTTCCTAACACTTGTTCAAAATCTGCTGATCAATTACAAACTATCAGAATACCACACTGGATACAGGGCATTCAGCCGAGAGGTATTGGAGTCCATCAATTTCGAGGATAATTCCGATGATTTCATTTTCGACAATGAAATGCTGTCTCAGATAATCTATGCTGGATTTGACATTGCCGAGGTGACCTGTCCAACGAAGTATTTCGAAGAGGCCTCCTCCATCAATTTGAAACGAAGCATCGTGTATGGTTTAGGAGTGCTGCGCGTTTCTATCTGTCACTTACTACAGCGGCTGGGCCTCATCGATCTGCCAATGTACAGAAAGCATAAGTGAGGGGTGGGCAGGATTTTCTAAACGGGCTTCAAGAGAGAGGGTCTATTTGTGTTCCAAGTTTTCGAGGGCCTTGATGACAAAGTAAATTGCAGCCAGTACGAGGGTATAGGTAAGTGTTGCCAACATAGTAGATGGTGGGTTTCGTTCAATTTCAATTTGGAAAAGGCCTGGGCTAAACGAAGATGGACCCTCTTGTGCTGTTTCATTAACACTAATTTCTCTACTATCATGGGGATATCAATCAAAGAAGTTCTCGATCAGGCACATGACCGTTACAATGACCCTGCTTTCATCAAGTCGGATCCAATTGGCATTCCCCACGGTTTCGATAAAAAGCAAGACATTGAAATAGCAGGATTTTGGGCAGCCATCTTATCCTGGGGTCTCAGGAAAACAATCATTGCAAAAGCCAGAGAACTCATGGCTCTCATGGGCAACGAACCTTATGAGTTTATACTCCATCACAAACCAATCGATAGAAAACCCTTTCTCGAATTTAAGCATCGAACCTTTCAGCCCATCGATACCCTTTACTTCCTCGAGTTTTTCAAGTGGTACTATCAGCGGCACGAATCTCTCGAAGAAGCATTCTCTGTGCACCTTAAACCAGACCATACACACGTGGGGCCCGCCCTTGAAGGGTTCCACAAGCTGTTCTTTTCGTTGCCAGATGCACCAACTCGGACGAAAAAACACGTGCCTTCACCAGCTATGAAGTCCACCTGCAAACGTCTAAACATGTTCTTGCGGTGGATGGTGCGAGATGACGGAAGGGGAGTGGACTTCGGGCTATGGAAATCCATTCAACCAGCGCAATTGGTCATTCCACTCGACGTGCATGTAGAACGCATTGCGCGGGCAATGGGGTTGTTGAGCCGAAAGCAACGAGACTGGCGAGCGGCATTGGAGCTGACTGAAGCCTTGAAGCAATTCGACGAAAAAGATCCTACCCGCTATGATTTTGCTCTTTTTGGCATAGGGGTCCTGGACAAACATGACTTTAACCTACAGGAAAAAGCCCGCGGCATGAATATTCGATAGGGTGCGCCCCTCTTTCCACCGGCCAGACCTTTTATTCTTTACACCCAATGGCCAGCAGAAGGGTCGGTTGCTCTCTTGCCACGCTATCTCTTCCCTGTCTGCCGACGAGGCAGGCCTGTCTGCCGAAGGCAGGCCTGTCTGCCGACGAGGCAGGTTTATATGCCGAAGGCAGACTGTCCTTTGCCTCGGGCCAAGCACCTTGTTTTACCAATCGGTTAGTACTTACCTGCAGGCACCATCCTGCTCACGCGCACCAGAAAGCGCCAATAAGACACGCAAGTTCCGACAGGCACTTTCCTTTGCGATCTAAACCTACTTTTTGCTATGCACGCTGAGCTGAGATGAAAAAAGAAATACCAATGCCTCTCACTCCAATCGACTACTTAGCTTTGAAGCCCACTGTTGAAAAGAAAGGAATACCCATGAGAAATGCTCTTTATTTCATTGTCCTGTTTCTGATTGGCTGTAATGGTAACCACTCAGAAAGCCCTATCAAAACCGCCGAGTCGCAAGATGGAACTGCCCGAATGATCCAGATTCTGAAAGAAATAGCCGAGGGAGAGACCATTGCGCAGTCGCCCTACTTTAGAAATAGTCGCCGGGCAGAACGCTACAAGCAACAAATGGAATCAGAGACAGAGCCTTTCAAAAAAGCCAATGCACAGCTTTATTATGCCTATGAGCTGCTCAATGCCGGACAAAACGAACAGGCCATCATGAGCCTCGAATCGTTGAGCCAGTTTTTACAAAGTATCAATTACCAAGACAAGAAAGTTTTTAGAGAGATCAAGCGCCTACTGGCCCTTGCTTACATCAGGATGGGTGAACAAGACAACTGCATTTCCCGATACAATTCGGACAGATGTGTCATGCCCATTGCAGGAAAGGGGATATACGAAATCACTGCGGCCAACCGAAAGGCCATACAGCTGTACGAGGAATTACTGCAGGAGAATCCAGAAGATTATGAGTCCATCTGGATGTTAAACCTTGCCTATATGACGCTCGGAGAGTACCCGGACAAAGTACCCCCCCGATGGCGCATTCCTCCCTCAGCATTTCGCTCTCCGATCGACTTTCCACGGTTTCCAAACATTGCCGACAAAATTGGAGTGGATGTAGTCGGCCTTTCTGGAGGGGCAATTGCCGATGATTTCGACAACGACGGTCTAATCGACATATTCGCTTCCTCGTGGAGCCTCGATGATCAGATTCACTTCTTCAAAAACAACGGGGACGGAACCTTCTCTGACAAAACAGTGGCCGCAGGTCTTCAAGGGCTTACTGGAGGGCTTCACATCGTGCATGCTGACTACAACAACGATGGCTGGCTCGATGTCTTAGTACTACGTGGAGCTTGGTATGGCAAAGCTGGTGAAATACCCAACTCGTTGCTAAGAAACAATGGTGATGGTACTTTTTCCGATGTGACCATAGAAGCCGGCTTGCTATCCTATGCTCCTACGCAAACCGCTGTGTGGACTGATTTCGATAACGATGGTTGGTTAGACCTTTTCATAGGAAATGAATCCCAAAGCAGTGAGGTGCAATATCCCTGTGAGTTTTACAGAAACAATGGAGATGGCACTTTTACCAACATGATAAATGAGGTGGGGCTTGGGCGGTTTCGCGGCATGGTCAAGGGTCTTGCCGTGGGTGATGTCAACGATGATGGTTGGCTCGATATCTATGTGTCAATTGTCAACAACAAGAATTTTTTACTAATCAACAAAGGGCCGAGCAACAATGGTTTCATCTCATTTGGTGTATATGGGAGGCCCGACGACATCGCCGAGCCCATAACCGGATTTCCTTGTTGGTTTTGGGATTACGACAACGATGGATGGGAAGACATTTTTGCTGCGGCCATTGGAGAAGGAGCCTATGGAAATGGACGAGTCAGGGCCTCCGCTGTAGCTGCGCAAAATGCCTTGGGCAAAAAGGCAGGCAGCAATCCCCGCCTCTACCGCAACAATGGAAACGGAACTTTTACAGATGTTACCGAAGAAGTGGGCTTGTGGGAAGGTATGTTTGCGATGGGAAGCAATTTCGGTGATCTTGACAACGACGGCTACCTCGATTTTTATATCGGCACGGGTGAACCGAGTTTCTCAGGTGTGGTGCCCAATCGCATGTTCAAAAACGACAGGGGGAAGCGATTCATCGATGTGACTTATGCAGGTGGGTTTGGCCACCTCCAGAAGGGGCATGGCGTAGCATTTGCCGACTTCGACAACGATGGTGACCAGGACATCTATGCAGTAATTGGTGGTGCTTTCGAATGTGATGTATTCTACAATGCTTTTTACCTTAACCCCATAGGAAACAAAAAGAGTTGGGTCACGCTCAAGTTGGAAGGCACCAAAAGCAATCGAGCAGCCATTGGGGCATGGGTCAAAGTGACCGCGATTAACGCCCGAGGAGAGGAAAAGGCATTTTATAGGCGTGTCGGGCCGGGGAGCAGTTTTGGTGGCAACAGCCTGCAACTCGAAATTGGCCTCGACGATGCGACCACCATATCAAGGGTTGAAGTCAGATGGCCCAATCGAGACCGAACGGTGGAAGTTTTCTCTAATGTGCCCATCAGGTCATTCGTCAGAATAGTGGAAGGCCAGGGTCAAATCCAATTGGAAAGTAGGAAGACGTTCGAATTCGCCCAGCTAAGCCAATGAGAATTCACTCCTGGATGTATACGCGTTTCACCCGCTTGGAAATGGCTGTGAAAATCTCGTAAGGGATGGTTTCCAGACAATGGGCCAGATCGTTTACCGTGGGGTAATGTCCAAAGATGATCACTGGATCCCCCTCCTTGGCTTCAGGGATGTGGTCGATGTTGACCATGGTCATATCCATGCAAACATTGCCCACGGTGGGGGCCAATTTGCCGTGAATGAGTACCGAATACCTGCCATTGCCGGCTTTTCGCAAAAAGCCGTCCGCGTAGCCGATCGAAATGGTGGCAATGCGCTGGGTTTTGTCGATGCGCCCGGCCCTTCCATATCCTACAGTCTCACCTGGGGGCACGGTCTTTATCTGTGAAATGCTTGCTTTGAGGGTATTAACTACTTGGAGTTTGTCGGTCAGTATGCCTGTGGCATCCAAGCCATAGAGTCCCAATCCCAATCTGACCATTTCGTATTGGTATTCAGGAAAACGGACGATGCCGCTCGAGTTGAGTACATGCCGGGGAGGACGGTAGCCAAGGTGATCACAAAGCTTGGAATACATTGCTTCGAACCGCCGCACTTGCTCATGTGTGAACGCATCGTGCTCAGCGGATTCGCTTGCCGCCAAATGTGTGAATATGGAGGCCACGATGATTTTTAAACGTGCATTCCTCAGGCTCTCAACCAGGATTGGCAAATCTTTGCCGTCGAATCCCAGTCGATGCATGCCAGTATCAAGCTTGAGGTGAATTTTGACGGGGAACTTGGTTCCAGCAGGCGCCTGCGTATCTACATACCTGATGAATCGTTCCAGCAGGTTGAAACCGTAGATTTCAGGTTCGAGCTCATACCTGAGCAAGGTATCGAAAGTGCTCTCCTCTGGATTCATTACCATGATAGGCAATTGAATGCCATTCAATCTCAAATCGACTCCTTCGTCGGCATACGCTACACCGAGGTAATCTACATGTTGAAACTCCAGCATCTTGGCTACTTCTACACTTCCACTTCCGTAGGCTCCCGCTTTCACCATCACCATCAACCGAGTTCCTGCTTGCAACCTGCTCTGATAAGCCCTCAGGTTGTGGAGTAGGGCACCCATGTCGACTTCGAGTATGGTGTTATGAACCTGGCGGGCAAGTCGGTTGGCTATGCGTTCGAATCCAAATTGGCGGGCACCTTTGAGAAGAATGCTCTCTTCACGGAAAACGATGCTGTTCCAATCAGACAACAAGGTCTCGGTATCGGGGAAAAATTGAACTTCCATGTTGGCCGGCAGGTAAGGGGCGATAGCAGTGACCTCCTGCCCAACTCCGATGAAGCGATGAATTCCTTTTTCCATAACGAGCCCAGCCACGGCGCGGTAGAGATGTTCTCGGGGCTGCCCACTTTGAAGGATGTCAGAAAGAATGAGCGTTTTTTTTCGAGTGGTATTTTGCTGGGCTTGGAAGTTCAGGGCTATGGTAAGTGAAGTCAGGTCTGAATTGTAGCTGTCATTGATGAGGGAACACCCATGAATGGCTTCTTTGAGTTCGAGTCGCATGGCCACGGGTTCGAGCCGAGGCATTCTCTCCCTGATGTGCTGCACTGGCCGTTTCAATGCCAGCAGGCAAATTATACAATGGGCTGCGTTTTCTACCGAGGCATCATCGACAAAGGGGATGAGGGTGTCAAATGATTGGCCCGAGGAATTGTTGCGCACCGCAATCTGTGTACAATGCCTTGCGTAATCTCTCCTCGCATCGATCCAGTAGTCGGCCAAGGTCTCGTGCTCGTAAAAAGACCAACTTATGAGCTTTCGTTGGGGAAGGGTTTTTTGTTGTTCCAAAATTGCCTCCCGCACCAGGGGCTGGTCTGCGCGAAAAATCAACACTTCCACTTGCTCGAAGAGGAATAGCTTTTCTCTGACTTTTTCTTCTCGGCTGTGAAACCCCTCGTCATGAGCAGGGCCTATGTTGGTGAAAATGCCTATGCTCGGCATGAGTATTTGTCGGAGCTTTTGCATTTCTCCAGGCCTCGAAATGCCTGCCTCGAAAATACCCATGGTATGTCCTGTATGCATTTGCAACACCGACAAAGGCACTCCAATTTGTGAATTGTAACTCCGAGGACTTCTAACGATGTGCTCCTGCTGGTAGAGGAGTTGAAAGAGCCACTCTTTAATTATGGTTTTTCCATTGCTTCCAGTGATGGCAATGACCGGTATGTCAAACCTTCGGCGATGGTGAGCGGCTAACCTATGCAGCGCCTCGAGCGTGTCAGATACTAAGAGGAAGTTGGCAGATTCCAACAAGGATTCAAGGGATTGAGGAATGTGGGAAACGACGAAGTGACGCACCCCCTGCTCGTACACCTCACCCAGAAAATCGTGGCCATCGTGCTTGCGTCCCTTGAGGGCAAAGAAAAGACTACTGTGGGGATAGATGATTTCCCGGCTATCGAGAAGCACGTGTTCCACGATTCCATCTCTCAAGGTGGCATTCACTGGCCGGCCTTCGACGATGGTGCATATTTCAGAGATCGAGTAATAAAGATGCGGTGCAAGGTTGATCATGATTTTTTGGAAATCATAGGAATCCAGAAGCGCTCTCGGCAAGCTCCAATAGATTTGAGGCTAAATTAGAACAATCAACCCATGACGGAACGAAAGGCCGGACCTGCTGCATTTCTCTTTTTGGCCCCTTCTGCCTATCCTGGGAAATTCAATCCTCTGCACTGTAAGGTATTTGGGCTAACCGTTTTGGAGCGCACTCTCAAGGCGCTCCAAGCTGGTGGAACAAACCGTGTGTGCATCATTGCGGAAGACCCCGTTGATCAAGTAAAGGAACAGGTGTCCACGTACGAGGGGTTGAACCTTATCATCGATGTAAGGTCTCGTTCCGAACTTGATAGACTTGAAGACGAACCACTTGGAAATTTATCTACTGGTCAAGGCCTCGTCATTCTCACCGAGCCGATGATCATCGACGCAAAGCTTTCTAATTGGCTGGTGGAAGAAAGCATGAAAAGGAATCATCGACCTGTGTCTTCGCTTGGAGGCAAGGTGATCTATTTTCCACCCACAGAAACAAATTTGGGCCTGGCATCCTTGAAGGCTTTCATTAGAGGCTCCAGTCATACATTGACAAGTGTGGAGGAGGTACCCTTTTCATTGCCTTTGGGCCATACCGTTTCCAATGATGATGAGCTGGAGGTAGTCCGTGCAGCCCTGATAAAGAGCTTGATCAAACCGACAGACGGTTGGGTTAGTAGAAATCTGAACAGACCAATCAGTACACGTATCACGCGAATACTTGCCGGCACGTCCATAACGCCTAACCAATTCACGATTTTTACTGGCTTCATCGGAGTCCTGACGGGGTATTTTCTGGCTCAGGGTCCGTACTGGGGATTCATGCTTGGTTCATTTTTGTTTCACTTGACAAGCGTGCTCGATGGCGTTGATGGTGAGCTGGCAAGGCTGAAATTCATGTCCTCACCTTATGGGCAATGGCTCGACACCATCGTGGACAACAGCTCTTATGTGATTGCCTTGGTTGGTTATATCATTGGGCTATACAGCGATGGCGTGACAACTTTTGAGTCGATTGCCGGGTATTCTGCCGTTACATTCACCTTGTTGGCTTTGGCAAGCATGTACTATTACTTGAAGCGATTCAACAGAGGCGGTTCTTTGTTGAACATCGAGTTCAGCTATAAGTCGGGAAAAAGTATAGGAGACAGAATCTTGCGCATGCTTGCTCCACTTGGAAAAAGAGATCTATTCGCTCTGATTTTTTTCCTCATGGGCCTTTTCGGTATCCTGCACCTGGCCTTGATCTTCATTGCCGCATTGTCCGCCACCATGTTTGCGCTTTCCATTCAGGCCCACCTTCGTGGAATTAGATCGCCAGGCTAGAGTCAATACTGCAAAACATTCGAATAGATGGGGCATGGCGAACTTGTCCCAAACCGACTGAAAGATTGGAGGTCAATGCTAATTTCTGAAGTCACGGGTCAGATCGTCGGCACGTACGCGCCCTTCGATGGCCCGGATTCGCCAGTGGGTAAATTCTACATTTGACTCGAAGCCGTGGCCGTAAATAAGCTCGTCGGCTCTTCTCACCACCACGAATTTGTTGGTATAAACCCGATTTTCATCCTCGTCGTAGATGAGTTCTTCCGTCTCGAGTTGTTCTGATGCAGAGCTGTTCCAGACTACGTTTTTGCGGACGATAAATTTGTTGGCATTTTCTTCTCGGGTACCGTACCCCGCTTCCAGCCTGCCTTTTTGCCGTCCCTGTTCATCGAAAAAAATGACTTGAATGCCGTCGGGAAATTCCTGCCATGGATTTAGGCGGTCCAAGTGGCGAATGAGGGTGGGGCAAGAAATTTTCATGGTCAGGCGTGCCGAGTCTGAGTACAGTACGGTTACGTCCCGGGCTATTTCCATCTGTGTTTCCTCTTTGGAGAACAAGCGATTTACTTCGGCAAGGTCATTTTCGCAACTTGCCAATGAAGCCAACAAAACAATGCTCGGTAAGATGAGGTATCTCATTCGTTGATGGATTCAGCGGGATCGGAGAGGCAGTTTTTTCTGTTCCGATCGTTGGAACCAAACGGGGGTGTCGTCCTCGGGGTCGCCATTGTAGTTGATCGTGATTTCTTCACCCGGCTCGATATCTCTGACGCAAAAGAAATCAATGGTCATGCTCTCGAAATCGTATTCGAAGTTGGCATTGGCAGGGCAATGGTGGTTGTAAATCGAGCCGTAGCCAAGTGCGATGGCTGGCCTGTCAGCATTGGGACCCCAGAGGAAATAGTAATCGTGAAGCGAAGAGTTGTGGATGATTTCGAGTTCTTCAGGGGGCAAGACGATCACCGGACATATTTCGATCATATCACCGGCTTTAATGGGCTCTGCGGTGAACACTCCCCTGCCGTGAAGTGCACTTGATGCAATGTAGAGAAACGGTAATCTCTGAAGCATGGTCAACTGATTCGTTGGCAATTGAACAGCAACTCATCGGGAACGGAGCCTAACGACGGGGCAAATCATTTCCTCCAGAGAAATGCCACCATGCTGGAAGGTGTTCTTGTAGTAATTGAAGTAGTAGTTGTAGTTGTTGGGGTACAGGAAGAATTTGTCCTCTTTGGCAAAGATGAACGTAGAGCTCACATTGGGGCGCGGCAAACCTACATCTTCTGGATTCCGAAAATCGAGCACGTCCTTTCGGTCATACTGCAAGTTTCGCCCTACCTTATAGCGCAGGTTGGTGGTAGTTTCTCTGTCGCCAACTACCTTGGAAGGCGAGTTTACGCGAATGGTGCCATGATCCGTAGTTACGATTAGTTGCACATCTTTTTCAGCCAAACGTTGCAGGGCTGTCCACAGCGGTGAGTTGACAAACCAAGAGCGCGTGAGGGAGCGATAGGCTTTTTCATCACCTGCCAGTTCTTTGAGCACTTCCATTTCGGTACGTGCATGGGAAAGCATGTCGATGAAGTTGTACACGATGACCGTGAGGTCATTGTTCAAGTAGTTTAGGGCATGATCGTGCAGTTCTTTGGCGGAGGCGACGTTGGTGACTTTGATGTACTCGGCTTTGATGGGCCTGCGTACCGTGCGTTTGAGTTGGTCCATTAGAAACACATCCTCAAAGAGGTTCTTGCCACCTTCTTCATTGTCGTTTCTCCATTGTTGCGGGAAGCGCTTTTCGATGCCGAGAGGCATCATACCGGCGAAGATGGCGTTGCGACTGTATTGTGTAGCTGTCGGTAAAATGCTGTAGAAGTAGTCTTCTTCCTCGACGCGGTATGCTTCTGCAAGAATGGGTTCGATCACTTTCCATTGGTCATACCGAAGGTTGTCGAGCAAGACCATGATGGTGGGACGTTCGTCATTCAAGTGTGGCAGCACCTTGTTCCGCATCAGGTTGTGAGACATAACCGGAGCTTCCTCACGGTCATTGACCCAATCCTCATAGTGCTTGCATACGTAGCGACAGAATTCGGCATTTGCATCACTTTTTTGTGTAGCCAGGATGTCGATGATCTCCGTCGATTCGGATGTGTCGATCTTGATTTCCCAATTGATTAGTTTTCTGTACACCTCCACCCATTGCTTGAAGTCTAAACCACTATTGATTTCCATCATCAGGCGGCGGAATTCTTGCTGATAGTCGGAGGTGGTTTTTTCCCGCAGGAGGCGTTTGTTGTCGATGATCTTCTTGAGTGTCAGTAGAATTTGGTTTGGGTTGACTGGTTTGATCAAATAGTCGGAAATCTGAGAGCCGAGGGCTTCTTCCATGATGTGTTCAGCCTCGTTTTTAGTGATCATGACCACGGGCAAGGAGGGATAATTTTCCTTGATACGGGCAAGGGTTTCCAACCCCGTCAGACCAGGCATGCTTTCATCGAGGAATACCACGTCGAAGTCTTTCTGTTGTTCACATTCCTCGAGTGCATCGTGGCCATTGGTGACCGTTACTACCTCGTACCCTTTTTGCTGAAGGAACAGCATTTGTGGCTTTAGGAGATCGATTTCGTCGTCGGCCCAGAGAATCTTTACTTTTTCCATAAACGTTTGAGGATTGAAGTGGCTAAATGATGAGCGGTACAACTTTGAAAACAGGCAGCTGCAATGAATGGCTGTTTTTTTTCATCCAAAACTTTTTTGCCCACCCGTTCAAGCGTGACAGAGACACCGAACGCCCCCTTCGCCAAAGATATTTTGGATTACAGATCCCCAGCGATTCTCTCATTTGGTGTTTCGAAAATTACCCTTGGACAATCTTGGCCAGAAGCTTCAAGTACAAGCCCAAGGCAATTGACCTCGATCAAAAAGGAGGAACGGCCGTGTCAATGTCTTGGTCGCCATTTTAGGTCTGTTGGTAAAAAAAAAGGAATAGACCCTTTTCTTCACCTTTGTTTTGCGCCGTTCTCAGAATTGTTCACAAGCAAAAAAGTTCACATCGTATGAAGAAGTTCATTGCTCCTATCACAGCGCTTTTCCTTGGTTTTTGGATTCAGCATCCGGTATCGGCTCAAACCGCCGACGAGATTGTTGCCAAATACGTGGAAGTAATTGGTGGTGTAGATGCCTGGAAAGCGAAAAAGACAATGAAAATGACTGGAGTCGCCGAAAATTTCGGGATGACTTTCCCTATCACCGTTTATGCTATGAGACCCAATCTCCAAAAAGTTGAAGTGGAGGTACAAGGTCAAAAATTCGTGGAAGCATTCGACGGTACTGTGGCGTGGACGATCAACCCATTCATGGGAGGCACTGATCCAGTAAAAAAGTCGGAGGAAGAGTCGAAAGAAGCGGCCAAACAAATGTTTGAGGACGATTTGGTCGATTACCAATCAAAAGGCCACAGGATTTCTTTCGAGGGTGAAGAGGAGATGGACGGTGCCAAGACTTACAAGATAAAACTCACCCGAAAGGATGGAGATGAGCTCATCTACTTCATTGATGCAGAAACTTACGTACCTGTGGTCGTGCGCCGGTTTATCTCCGTGGGTGAATTAAAGGGTAAAGCCGTAGATGTTTACATGAGTGATTATACCGAAGTGGAGGATGTTGTCATTCCATTGTCCATGGAGCAAAAGGTCGACGGCCAAACCTTCATGAAATCGACCATGAAGCAAGTCGAATTCAATGTGCCGCTCACAGAAGCGGATTTTGCTTTTCCCGGCAAATGATAGTTTGGTCTGAAAAATAGGGGCTGTCTTTTTTCATCGAGATTGGGGCTTGCGGCGAACGCGTTGCAGGCCCCAATCTCATGAAAACCAAGATACTGGGGGGATGTCCATCATTGTCTTGAGGCCAGCACCACTCCTGAGTAGTTGTGGTATGGCGTTGAGAACGATGGCACAAGTGGCTATGTCACCGTTTATACCTCCATCTATTTTCGATCGGAACGAAGGGGTGCCTTCAATGACAACCTCGTCGAAGCTTTCGGGCTCCCCTACTGTTGCCTGAAAAACCAGTTTGATTTTCACTTCGTCACCGACGTATCCATTTCCCACCTGCCGTACCCCTGTGGCATAACCAGGCTCTATCGTCATAGTTTCTGTCTCGATGCGTTGGTCGGCCACCACCGGCGAAATGATGTCTTCGGTCCTATCCAGTTTCCATCCCATCCGATGGGCAATCATGTGTATGCTTTCAGTGAGTCCAACATGTCGCAGGGAACCTTCCAGCTTTTTTTGTTCGAATTGTTCCAAACTCAAGCCAGCGCCAATTTTTTTCTGAAAAGGTAGGCGACGGTGGCGGGCATTTTGGTAACGATTGACTTCAATTCTTTTCACTTGCTGACAGACGGCTGTCAGGGAGGTAGGCAGGGTATCCATGAGGAAGCCTGGATTCACGCCTGTGCCAAGGACTCCGACTGCAAATTTCCTAGCGGCTTCATCGATCTGCTGAGCCAGAGCAGGTGCTGTATGCCATGGAAAACTCAGCTCTTCGCATGTGGAAATCACTGGAATGCCATGGGAAACGATGCCCAGTATTTGCCCTGTCACTCGCCCCATGTCTGATACTGTGGTGAGGATAGCCACCTGTGGCCAGGTATTCTTGAGAGCTTCATCCACCGAAGCACATATTTTGACCCCGGAAGGAGATTGGCCAATCAATTCTCCTACGTCCTTGCCTACGAGAGCGGGGTTTTTGTCAACAGCGGCGACGGTGCGCATACCAGGGCGTTGGGCAATGAACGAAGCAATTTTGACACCCAAGGGGCCCATTCCGACTTGTAAAATGTTGATCATAGCAATGTGGGATATTAGGAGTATGAAGATTCAATCGATCATCTCAAAACCTGTATAAGGATGCAATACAGCTGGAATGGCAATGCCATTTTCCATTTGGTTGTTTTCGAGCAAGGCTGCGACGATGCGCGCCAGTGCCAATGCACTACCATTAAGGGTGTGGGCCAGGCGCATTTGGTTCGAATCCGAATCTTTGAATCGCACTTTCAAGCGGTTGCTTTGATAAGTTTCGAAATTGGATACGGAGCTTACCTCGAGCCATTTTTCCTGGGCAGCAGACCAAACTTCGAAATCATAAGTCATAGCTGCGGTGAATCCCAGATCGCCACCGCACAGCTTGACTATGCGGTAGGGTAGTTCGAGCTTGTCAAGCAGACTGGAGACGTGTGCCAGCATTTCATCAAGTTGCTGGTAAGAGGTATCTGGATGGGCAATTTGTACGATCTCCACTTTATCGAACTGGTGCACCCGGTTCAGCCCCCTTACGTGGGTACCATAGGAACCTGCCTCGCGTCTGAAACATGGTGTGTAGGCAGTGAGCTTGATAGGTAATTGGGCTTCGTCCACGATTTGGTCGCGATACAAATTTGTCACGGGTACTTCTGCAGTGGGTATCAGGTATAGATCGTCTTTTTCGACATGATACATTTGGCCCTCCTTGTCGGGAAGCTGGCCTGTAGCCCTTGCGGTGTCTTGGTTGACCAACAGCGGCGGATACACTTCCTGGTAGCCAGCCTGGATGGCCTGGTCGAGGAAAAAGTTGATGAGGGCACGTTCAAGGCGTGCACCTTTGCCCAGGTAAACTGGGAATCCCGAGCCCGTCAGTTTCACCCCCAATTCGAGGTCTATGATTTTGTAGTGCTCGGCCAACTCCCAATGCGGTAATGCGCGCCCGCCAGGTTTGGGCAGGGAGCCATTCCAGGGTTTATAGATTTCGTTGTCTTCAGCACCAGTTCCTGCTGGCACGGAAGGATGCGGTATGTTGGGTACCGAAAGGAGGAGCTCCTCTAATTGGGCTTCAACGGTCTTTATGGCCTCTTCCCAGTTTTTGATTTGGCCTTTGAGGGTTGCTACCTCCTCTTTGAGGGAGTCGGCCTCGGATCTTTGGCCCTGCTTCATCATCTCCCCGATCTGTTGGGAGAGCCTTTTGTATTTGGCACGGTTGTCGTCGATATCACTCTGAAGCTGTCGTCTTTGCTGATCCAGCAAGAGAATTTCATCGACGACTTTCAATTGGTCCTCATTCCAGTTTCTTTTTTTGAGACCCTGGAGGACTTTGGCTTTATCATTTCTGAAGAGGGTTAGCTCCAGCATGGCAGTATGGATGTTAGGTTTCTGATTGGCGGGGCAAACAAACCAAAAAACTGCAAACCGCAGTATGGTTGTCGTGACCTATTCCTTGGGAGATGCAAGCGGCCAGCGCTGTAAGGGCTCGATCCCTACTCCCAAATGTACCCCATTAGGCGATGGATGCGAACAAAGTTTAAAGTTTTGGAAGGGCCCTGTTTGTGAATTGGGCAGAAAACTTATTTTTGCGTCGCATCGTTATCACACCGCAAAGGATAGTTCTGATCGATTGCACAGACAAGCCCAGTTCAGAGCTACAACTCTTCCACTTTCCCCTTTTTCTCGCATCTGCATGATTACATGAAGTTCTGTTGAGTTGGAAGCGAGTGAGCTACCCTCTGCTGGAAAGCGAGGGCCAATCCAAACAAACACGTTCGAACCCCGTTCAGGAAGTGCTCTTCCGAGGCTTCCGGATCAGTGAAAACAATACAATACGTTGAGTTGAGTTCCGAGTTCTTGCCCGTATCTTCCTTCTGGTGCAAGTTCACAGTCTCGAAATCACTGGTCTGAACCTCCACTGGTTCAGTACCTCGCATTACCCAAAACCTTTCTCTAAGATTTGATCTGAATCACTACCATCTTTTGGCAAACAATTTTTCATTATGTACGATATCATGCAATTGAGCGACATGCTCGTGCCCGAATTGCGCGAAATTGCCGAGCGCATGGGCATTAGTGGATTTCGCCGCCTGTCTAAACAAGACCTCATCTACAAGATCCTCGATCAACAGGCAATAGCCAACAAGGCGAACCAGCAAAAGGAGAACGGCTCTTCCGAGAAAGCCTCCTCCGGCAATCGCACCCAGCGCAAGCGTGGTAGGAGTACCAACCGCAATGCCTCCGCAGCGGAGGATACCAAGAATGTTCGTCTCGACATCGAAGAGGATTTCGAAGACGATGACGATACACTTGACATCCCTCCCCCACCAGAGAAAAAAGATGACATCATCGTTGATCCGCCTGTTGAGTTGGAGGAGGAGCCGGTTACCCGTACACGCAAGAAAGTCGAAGAGGAAAAATTCGACATCGATCTCGATGGCGTCATCGAAGGGGAAGGCGTCCTGGAAATGATGCCCGATGGATACGGCTTTCTTCGCTCAGCCGATTACAATTACCTTACCTCTCCTGACGATATTTATGTGTCTCCATCTCAAATCAAGCTTTTTGGTTTGAGAACAGGTGATACTGTTCAAGGGGCCATTCGACCTCCCAAAGAAGGCGAAAAATATTTTGCCCTCTTGAAGGTATCCAAGATAAATGGTCTCGATCCGAAGGACATTCGCGATCGCGTTCCTTTTGATTACCTCACACCGCTTTTCCCAAACAAGAAGTTCAACCTTTGCACCTCGCCAACGGGACGCGATTTTTCCACTCGCATCATCGATCTCTTTACACCCATTGGCATGGGCCAGCGTGGTTTGATCGTTGCCCAACCCAAAACGGGTAAAACCTTTTTGCTGAAGGATGTGGCCAATGCGATCGCCAAGAACCATCCCGAATGCTACATCATTGTTTTGCTGATAGACGAACGCCCTGAAGAGGTGACTGACTTCAAGCGGAGTGTAAACGCCGAAGTGGTTTCATCGACTTTTGACGAACCAGCTGAAAACCACGTCCGCGTGGCGGGTATCGTGTTGGAAAAGGCCAAGCGCTTGGTAGAATGCGGCCATCACGTCGTCATTCTGCTCGACAGCATCACTCGCCTTGCCCGTGCCTACAACACAGTGGCCCCCGCAAGTGGAAAGGTGCTCTCCGGTGGTGTGGAGGCCAATGCCTTGCACAAACCGAAAAAGTTCTTCGGGGCTGCTCGAAACATCGAAGGAGGAGGGTCGCTGACCATTCTTGCTACTGCGCTTATCGATACTGGCTCCAAGATGGATGGTGTCATTTTCGAAGAATTCAAAGGTACTGGCAACATGGAGCTTCAACTCGATCGCTCCCTTGCCAACCGGCGCCTATATCCTGCTATCGACCTTACCAAGTCAAGCACTCGCCGTGACGACCTGCTCCTCGACAAGGATACACTCCAACGGATGTTCATTTTGCGCAATCACCTTGCAGACATGAAGCCCGAAGAAGCCATGGAGTTTTTGCTCAAGCACATGGCCAATACAAAGAGTAACGAGGAGTTTCTCGCTTCAATGAACGGGTGACCAACTCACCAGCAAGGTTCCATATACGTGGATCGTGTATGGAGCCTCGTCCATGTAGAGGGTTTTTGGGTGCCCACCCAAAAACCCTCTTCCCGTTTATGGTGGAGTGTCCGGATTTTAGACCTTTGTCGAGTTACAATTCCCGCCACATGAGCCTCCATGTCAATCAAAAAGTGCAGCTCCTACGTGAGCTGATGCAGGTACATCAACTCGATGCCTATATCGTTCCATCCAGCGATCCACACCAAAGCGAATATGTGGCTGAGCATTGGAAGTGCAGAGCCTGGCTTACTGGATTCACTGGCTCCGCAGGCACGGCCGTAGTCACGATGAACCACGCCGGCTTGTGGACTGACAGCAGGTATTTCATTCAAGCCGAGCAGCAGCTCAATGACAGTTGCTTCGAGCTGCACCGACTCAACGTTCCGCATACCCCTGAATTCACCAATTGGCTTGTTCAAAATCTATCCAACGGTGCTCGAGTGGGGTTGGATGGAAGGTTGTTTTCAGTGAAGCAAATCAGAAGACTGCAAAAAAAACTGAATCAGAAAGGGATCGAGGTGGTGCCTTCTCTCGACTTGATAGGGCCTATTTGGAAAGATCGCCCTCCCCTCCCATGGCGACCAGTTTTTGAACATGACATCGAGTATGCCGGCCAATCAAGGGAAAGCAAAATCGAAAAGGTATTAGCACAACTCGACGCAAATCAGCATCTGCTAATCACTACCCTCGATGATATAGCATGGCTATTTAATTTGAGGGGTTCGGACATTCCATGCAATCCGGTTTTTTACGCCTTTGCGCTCGTGGGAAAAAAGGAGGTACTTCTCTTCACTGGTCCCGGTAATATAGAAAACCAGCTGGCGGAGAGGCTACGTCAAGCCGGAGTTCGCATCATGCCTTATGATGTCATTGCCGACTTTTTGCGCGATTCTCCTCGAAGCGCAGAGCTGGTGGTTGATCCCTCGACTACCAACCAAGCTCTTTGGGACGCTATGACAGGTCTTTCCATTGCGGAAAAGGACAATGTGGTGGTGCCTTTGAAGGCAATCAAGAATCCTGTTGAAATAGCCCATTTTCGTGAAGTGATGAAACGGGATGCCGTGGCCCTTACCCGGTTGTTCATGTGGCTGGAGGACACCTTGCAAAAACGCGCTGTGGCCGAAGTGGAAGTGGCAGAAAAGCTCATCGAGATTAGATCTGAATATCCTACTTACAAGGGAGAGAGCTTTGATGCCATTGTGGGTTACAATGCAAACGGAGCCATTGTACACTACAAGCCTGAGTCCGATACCTGTGCCCACATACAAGCCGAAGGCATGCTGTTGCTCGACTGCGGTGGTCAGTATCTCGATGGTACTACCGATATCACAAGAACGGTGGCTTTGGGCAAAGCGTCGGCTCAACAAAAACGAGACTTCACCCTGGTTTTAAAAGGATACATCGCCCTCGATCAGGTCAAGTTTCCCGAGGGCACCACGGGTATCCAACTCGATATTTTGGCACGGATGCACCTGTGGAAAGAGGCCTTGAACTATGGTCATGGTACAGGACACGGAGTAGGATTTTTTCTCAATGTGCACGAAGGCCCTCAAGGTTTTACCCCGACACCGAATACTCCAAGGGCCAACACCGTTTTCAAACCGGGAATGATCACGTCGAACGAACCCGGCCTGTATAGAACCGGCCAGTATGGCATTCGCATAGAAAACCTCGTATTGTGCAAGGAAGCAGAAGAATCCGACTTTGGCAAATTCCTCCAGTTCGAAACACTGACACTTTTCCCAATCGATACCTCACTGATCGATACAGCGCGCTTGAGTGAGGAAGAACGGAATTGGATCAATCAATACCATGCCCGGGTGTTCAATGAAGTTTCGCCTCTGTTGAATGAAAAAGAAAGAGAATGGCTCCGACTCAAATGCCAAGCAATATGAGAATCATCGACTCAATCAAGGTAGGTATGTTCTGGTTGCTAATGATGGGCATTGGAGCAATGCCCGTATTGGCACAAAAGCCAATGGACTTTAGCGCTTTTCAAAAAAAGTGGTTCATACAAGATGGCGACACCCTGCCCTACCGCATTTTATACCCCGAGACGTTTGACCAAGGTGTCAAATACCCTTTGTTTCTTTTTCTTCACGGTGCCGGTGAGCGGGGTAATGACAATGAAGCCCAACTAATCCATGGGGCCTCCCTTTTCCTCGATCCTCATAACCGGCAGCGCTATCCCTGTATCGTCGTGTTTCCTCAGTGCCAAGCTGGCTCATCTTGGTCGAGGTTCGAGCGAGTCGCTGAAGCTACACCTGAAGCTGCGCAATGGGAGACTCCTTTTTATGAAAATCCCACCACACCCATGAGATTGGTTCTGGCATTGTTGGACAGCTTGGTGCAGTCCGGACGGGTCGATGTGGCAAGGATTTATGTGTCGGGATTGTCGATGGGTGGATTTGGGACGTTCGATTTGTTGGCGAGGCGGCCGGGTTTTTTTGCGGCGGCGGCTCCCATCTGTGGTGGAGGTAATTCACTTCTCGTAAAGCTTTATGGACCCAATACGCCAATTTGGTTGTTCCATGGGGCAAAAGACAGCGTGGTACCGGTGGAAAATTCAAGAAAAATGTATCGGGCGTTGAAGGCAGTGGGAGCTGAGGTCCGCTACACGGAGTACCCTGATTACGATCACAATAGTTGGGATGGGGCGTTCGCAGAACCCGATTTTCTGTCGTGGTTCTTTAAGCACAGGCTTTGAAACATACCCTGGGGTGATAGAAACCGCCAATAAAAGCCACGGGGCGAAGCTTTCCACTTCGCCCCGTGACTTCACCACGTTCAGCGTGGTTTTTCTTCAAAACTATCGTCCATTCTCGCACTACCCGTTCAAACTCAGGATTTTGATTTCGACCCTTTGGTTTCGCTTCCTTCCAGCGGCGGTTCTGTTCGTGTCAATAGGCATTCGTTTGCCGTAGCCCTTGTATTTGAGCCTTTGTGGGTCAATACCTTTTTTGATCAGGTAGTCAGCGACAGCCTTAGCCCTTTCCGTGGAGAGTTTGTCGCAATACTCCGGTGAAGGAATGCCATTGGTGTGCCCACCGATTTCCACTACGACCTTTGGATTGGCTACGAGGAATTCATAAATCTCATCTAAGACGGGGTAAGATTCCTCGGTAATGCTGGAGCTATCGGCTTTGAAGTAAAGCTGGTCGATGCGGATGGTTTGACCTTCCCGGATCTTGTCCTTGTCGAGCTCCTTGAGGATTTTCTCTTTTTTGGACTCCACGATCGGTTGATCCACTTTGACAGGTTCAGGTGTAGCCACTGGAGGTGTGGAGGCAGGTTTCTTTACGCCAGGGGCAGATGGTTTGACTTCCTCGGGTGGATTGGGCGTTTCAACCACGGTTGGTGTTTCTACGTCGCACGGCACGGGAATGATGGGTGAGGCATTGTCGAGCAAAATATTTCCATTGTAAGGGAACGGCGTGGGAGTCCGATAAAAAGCTTCGAATACGATGTGCGTATAAGTTTGTTTGGGCTCGAATCGAAAGTTGTATTCCAGCCAGCGGGTGTTGATGATTACTGAAGATTCAGCCAGCAGTTCGGTTTTGAGACAGTATCCGTTGCCAGCCCAGATTCTGAGTTTGGCGGGGTTGGTGTAATTGACGTATTCGCCACTTACCCGGCTCGGGCTCACGTAAAGCTCCGAACGGCAAAGATGGATACTGAACTCATAGCATTTCCCACCAATCAGCGGAGAAGACAGCCGCTGAGAAACCATTTCCCAAGTATCATTTTCTCGCACCACCATGCCCAAATAGCTGTTGCCATCATAAGGTGGCTTGGTAACTTGAAACTTGCCTCCACCAGGTACGGGGTGGATGTCGGGAATGGTCTCTCCCGGAAAACCGCAATCGTACCACCCAGTGGGTAGAGAGTTATCGTAGGTTCCTTCGGCAGGCGTTCCCTCGAAGGATGGGTTGACAAGGAAGATAGGCTCATCCTGGGCGTGCACGGAGTTGGCAATGACCAATGAGAACAGCCCGATCAGTGTTGCAAACTTCATAGTAGTAAAATTTCACCTTTGACTTGCTGAAAAGCAATGAGGTAACGCATGTTCACCTCGGATAGTTTAGAAAAGGGTTGCAATGCACAAGCCTCCTGCTGTAGGTCAATAAGGAATCGGCTCAGCAAGTAAAAGCATTGATACCTGTGATGTCCTGTCCTGTAATGAGCAAGTGTATCTCGTGTGTTCCTTCGTAGGTCAAAACCGTTTCCAGGTTCATCATGTGGCGCATGATTGGGTATTCATTGGTGATACCCATGCCACCCAGAATACTCCGGGCTTCTCTGGCTATGTTGAGGGCCATGAATACGTTGTTACGCTTGGCCATACTGATTTGGGCAGGGGTGGCCTTGCCTTCGTTGGCCAAGGTACCCAAGCGCCATGCCAGCAGTTGGGCTTTGGTGATTTCCGTGATCATTTCAGCCAGCTTCTTCTGCGTCAGTTGAAAGCCTGCAATCGGGCGGCCAAATTGAATCCGCTCTTTGGAATAGCGCAGTGCGGTATCATAGCAGTCGAGCGCTGCGCCAATCGCTCCCCAAGCGATTCCATACCTGGCCTTTGAAAGACAGGACAGAGGGCCTTTGAGTCCAGCCACGTTTGGCAAGACGTTCTTTTTGGGTACCCGGACGTCTTCAAAAATGAGCTCGCCAGTGATGGAGGCGCGCAGTGACCACTTACCGTGAATTTCGGGAGCACTGAAACCTTTCATCCCTTTCTCCACGATGAGGCCTCGAATCTTGCCTTCTTCATCTTTAGCCCAAACGACAGCGATGTCGGCAATGGGGGAATTGGTGATCCACATTTTGGCTCCGTTGAGGATGTAGGCATCTCCATCGTCCTTGATATTGGTGATCATGCCCGCTGGGTTGGAGCCGTAGTCGGGTTCGGTCAAACCAAAACAACCAATGAATTCTCCAGAGGCGAGCTTGGGCAAATAATATCTGCGCTGTTCTTCACTGCCGTACTTATAGATGGGGTACATGACGAGAGAACCCTGTACGGAGGCCATGGAGCGCACACCACTGTCGCCCCTTTCGAGTTCCTGCATAATGACGCCGTAGGCTATTTCATCCATTCCACCCCCACCATACTCCTGTGGCAAGCTGGGACCAAATGCTCCAATTTCGGCGAGGCCCTTGAACAAATGTACGGGGCAAGCAGCCCGCTCGGCGTAATCTTCGATGATGGGAGTTACCTCTGTCTTCACCCAATCGCGAACTGCCTGGCGAGCGAGCAAGTGCTCTTCCTGAAGCAGCTCGTCAACCAGATAATAGTCGTGATGCTGATATCGATCTTCTTTTGCCTTTTTCTGAACGGGGGGACGTCCGTTTTGAGGGTCTTGCATGGAGGTAATTTTGATTAGAAAAAATGGTTGAGATTGAGCCGGGCAAAGCTACGCATTCACCCGATGAGTGAATACGGCCCGTATTGAAGGACAATTTCCTGTTTACCAAGGGATACTTACTACATTTGGCCCTCGCCAATGAGGGGTCGGCAACGGGCCTATAATGCATGAATTATGACTACCATCGCCATCGAGGGCATTCGATTTTTTGCCTACCACGGTTACTACGAGGAAGAGCAAATTCTTGGCAATGAATACATTGTCGATGTGTTCCTGGATACGAATCTGGATCTGAAGAAAATGGCAGACCAATTGGAAAGCACGATCAATTACGAGACAGTGTATCTCATTTGCGAGTTTTCCATGAAAAAAAAGGTGAAGCTGCTCGAAACCTTGGTGGCTGAAATTGTCCACGACCTCAAAACCCATTTCCAGAACTTGTCTGCTTTAAGGGTCAGGGTGACCAAGTGCAATCCACCTTTGGGAGCCAACGTAGAGAAGGTATGGGTGGAAGCAAGTGAGAGCTACGGGCGCAAGTGTGCCCGTTGTCAGAAGCCCATGATATGCTACAACGATGCCACTTGCTGGTGCCGTTCCACGGGCTTGTTCAAGAAGACGATAGAACGGCTCAAGATCGAATACGGCAAAGACTGCCTGTGTAGCAAATGCCTGGCGAGTTTCACCTTGTGAAAGGATTCATCCGATCAGGGCAGGGTGCTCCTTGAGGATGATGTTTTTTCGGGAAGGCCCGTTCGAGATCATGGTGACTGGAACCCCCACTTCATTTTCGATGAATTTGATGAAGGCCTGTGCTTGGGCAGGCATGTCTTCGAAGTTGGAAACCTGATCCAGGCTGGTTTGCCACCCTTCGATGCGTTCGTAAACAGGAGTGACGGGTATTTCGCAAAGATCGAAGGGTAAGTTATCGGTGATACCGTCTGGGGTTTGATAGTGGGTTGCTACTTGAATGTGTTCGAACTGGTTGAGCACGTCGATTTTGGTCACTACTAATCGGGACACTCCGTTGATCATGATGGTGTATTTCAGTTGGGGTAGGTCGAGCCAGCCACAACGGCGAGGCCTGCCTGTGGTGCTTCCAAATTCATTACCTTGAACTCGCAGCCTTTCACCTGTTTGGTCGAATAATTCCGTAGGAAATGGTCCGCTTCCCACGCGGGTACAGTAGGCTTTCGTGATGCCAATGACCTCCCTAATGGTACGAGGAGCTATGCCCAACCCGCTGCACACCCCGGCCGTGATGGTATTGGAAGAAGTCACATAAGGATAAGTTCCGAAATCGATGTCGAGCATAGAACCTTGGGCTCCTTCGGCGAGCACCGATTTTCCTTCGGACAGCCATTGATTGATGAGGTATTCCCCTTCGACCAACTGCAATTGCCTAAGCCTTTCCAGCGAGGCAAACCATCTTTGCTCTTCGGTTTCGAGGTCAAAATCGATAGACGGCATTGCTCGTAGTAAACCGAGGTGTTTCTGTTTGAGCGCCTGGTACCGCTTGTCAAAGTCTGCAGAAAGAATGTTGCCTATGCGCAGACCGTTTCTTCCCGTTTTATCCATGTAAGCCGGTCCAATTCCTTTTAAGGTTGAGCCGATTTTTTCATGCCCTTTGGCGGCTTCAGAAGCAGCGTCGAGGTAGCGGTGGGTGGGAAGAATCAGGTGGGCTTTTTTGGCTACGAACAACCTGTGGTGATAATCTACCCCTGCTTTGTCGAGGATGGATAATTCCCGGTCCAAGGTGATTGGATCGATCACTACGCCATTGCCAATGAGGTTGTTGATTTTTTCACGAAAAATTCCAGAGGGGATGGTATGCAGGACGAATTTGTTGCCTTCGAATTTGAGGGTATGGCCTGCGTTTGGGCCTCCTTGGAACCGAGCTACCACGTGGTAATTGGGCGCCAGATAATCCACGATTTTTCCTTTACCCTCATCACCCCATTGGAGGCCGAGAATGACATCGATTGCCATAGATGGTCAGTGTTTTGAATTTCGAGCGGATGGCTTACCAAGGCATCACGCTTCAGAGATTTCCTCCCGAGCAGATTGGGTTTTTTCACAGGCCCCGTTGCACTTGCCGTAGAGGTTCAAGGAGTGATGAGTGACGTTGAATTTCAACAGCTCTCCCATGGTATCCTTGATCTGTTGAATGCGGGGGTCGCAAAATTCGAACACCTTTCCACAATCGGTGCAGATGAGGTGGTCGTGCTGTTTGAAGCCGTAGGACTTTTCGTACAGGGCCAGGTTTTTGCCAAACTGGTGTTTCTTTACGAGGTCACAATTCACCAACAGGTCAAGGGTGTTGTAAACAGTTGCTCTGCTGACCCGATAGTTTTTGGCTTTCATGTGGATATAGAGCGCCTCGGCATCGAAGTGGTCGTTGCGCCGATAAATTTCTTCGAGGATGGCAAAGCGCTCCGGGGTCTTACGGAAGTTGTTAGACTCCAAATGGCGGGCAAACTTTTCCTTGACTTCCGCTATGAGTGCTTCTACATTTTTAGCGATCATGGTTGATCAGTTGCTTTTGAGTTACAGCAAAAGTAGGATAATCCGCCTCCATGCTGGAGCTTGCTTTGAGCAATAGGCCTTACAATGCTTTTTGGTCGGGCGGCTCAGTTGGGAAACCACATCCTCAGGTGAGTTGACACAATTTCACAACAGCGAATGCTACGAGCAATTTTTGTCATTTAGAAACCCCTTGCAATTTCTCCTTGACATTTGAGGATGTCGGTTCCTACCTTGCGAGCCACTTGTTTACCAATCGACCAGAATCAGCGACAAATGACGAATTTCGGCTTTGGCAAAAAAGACCGCCTCAAACGCTACAAAACGATCAAAGCGCTGTTTAGTGGAGGGGAGTCAATTGGAGCATATCCATTAAGGCTGGTCTGGATCGACTTGGAAAGGGGAACACTGCCACATTTTTCTCAAATCGCATTTGCGGTAGGCAGAAAGCATTTCAAGAAAGCCACGCAGCGCAATCGCATCCGTCGCCTGCTGCGAGAAGCTTGGAGGCTGAACAAACACCGAGTGGAAGAATCCCTTGAGGCCTCGGAACGTGATTGGGCTTTCATCCTCATCTACACAGGTAAAGAAGAACTCCCCTTTGGACAGATACAAAGTGCATTGGTCAAGCTCATCGACCGATTTTCAAAACGCACGCTGAATGTAATGTAGAATGATTGCCGTCGTACCCCCATGCAAACCACCTGTATGATGCATTTCTATCATTGGATGACAGGGTGTCTGGTCGCTTTGCTGCTTGGCTTGGGTTTGAAAGCCCAATCACAGGAGCGATTCCTTCAGATTGAAAAAACGACTTCTTTCAAGGTGCGCAAGATCTATCCCGGCAGTGAATTGACCTTCCAGCTCAACAACGGCCTATGGTACACCCGTGTGCTGGAGGATGTCTCCTATGAATCGAATAGATTGGTATTTGCCGATAACAGTATTTCCATCGACAGCATCGTGGCACTCCGATCCTTTCGCAATGCCAGGTGGTCCCGCCCAATTGGCAACCAACTCGTCAACTTTGGAATAGCTTGGACAGGTTTCAACCTCATTGCAGCAATTGCTACCGACGAAGAGAACTATTCCCGCTTCGACGCAGGGGTGGCACTTGGCAGTGCAACAATCGGATTTTCGATAAAACGGCTTTTTCGTTATCGCACTTTCAAAATCAAACGCAACAATGAAGGCGAGCCAACTAAGTGGCGGTTGCGCATCCTCGATTTGAAGGTCCGAACAAAATGAAAAGGATACGATTCATGTTGACCGTATCCTTTGAGGGGAATGAAAGGGTTGGGCGTGGATTACCTTTTGCCAAACAGATGGCCCAAAAGTCCTCTGCCCACCATACCTGCCACATCATCCAAGGCACTTCCGTCGCCGTCTTTGTCGAGGAAATTGGTGGCCATGTCGATGAATGTGTTGCCTGAGCTTTTCTGCTCATTGACGGTGTTGGTGAGCAGGCCGGCCAAACCACCTGGGTCGAGACCTTGTTCGCGCTTTTGTTTACCGAGAAGCCCCATCACGACAGGGGCCATTCTTGCCATGAGGTCCATGATCTTGTTGGAATCGAGCCCAGTTTGTTGGCTGAGGATATGCACAGCGTCGTGCTGCTTTTCACCCAGGAGGTGTTGGAGGATGCCCTGGCCGTTAAGGGCTCGCTGTTGTTCAGGTCCCGGCTGGAGCCGGCCCGTCAGGTAATCCTGAAGCTGATCGACGATGCTGCCATCATGGTCACGTTCGATGGCCTGGTAGAGACCGGTGGCTTTATCGGGGGTGCTGGCATTTTTGGCAAGTGCGCTGAAGAGCGTCGAAACGACACCTTGCACTGCGGTGGTAGCTTGCTGGCGATCGTTTATTCCGAGCTGGGTTGATAACTGATCAACGAGGTTGTCATCCATTTGACTTTGAATGAGATCGAATAGGTTTGGCATGTGAACTTGCGATTTGAAAAGATGAAATTTGAAGAGTACTTAGTTGAGACGCTTCGATTGAAAAAGGTCTCATATTTTTTAAAGGCTTTAGTGGGCTGGAGAGCGGTCAGGGATTGGTAGAAGAGATGATCCATTGATTGAACTGAAAACGGCCTTTTTCAGAAAATTGAACTGAACATCGTTTTTCCATTCCTGTAGTGGACCCCAGCTTGAGTTTCAATGCATTTCTGAATGGAACTGCCCTAAAGGTATGAGAAATTGCCGGGTTGAAGGTCATTGGACCTTGGCATTCCAGGCAGCATGCATGGTTTACACCACTTTTATGGCTGATCCTACTATCTGAGGAAGTAGCCCCCTACATGTGTATAACCTACCTTTCCAATTGGCTTCATTCCCATGCGTAGGCAGCCTGCACTCTTGCGCCAAAAGATTTAGCATGGTTTAGCCTCACATTTCTGGCACTTGCTTCATCAGTGCACAGCCACATCTCGCATCGCATTTGATTCCTCGAGGCATTGAAAGATTAAAGAAATTACCAATAAGTATTACCTTGCGATGTCAAATCCAGCACCACCTTTATGAGCAAAGAACACTCACCCTCTCAACCGATTGCATCCCAGGGCGACATCGTGGCTCTTGCCCAACAGTACATCCTCAATTTGTACAATCAAAAAAACGATCCCCGGCTGTTGTATCACAGCTACCGCCAGACTTCCGAGATCGCCCGGACAGTCAACGTACTGGCACAGGCCAATGCCAGCGTAAAAGATGATTGGGAGTTGGCAGAGCTTGGCGCCTGGTTCGTAAATGCCGGCTATCTCCTCGACCCCCGGCAGGCCAGCCGCAAGAGCATAGAGGTGGCTGAAAAATTTCTCAGTGCTCACCAATATCCACAATCGAAAAAGCAACAATTGCTTGAGCTGCTCAAAGAAGTACTCATCAAGCAAGAACCTGAGAAGCCTGCCTCCCAATTGTTGTCCGACAGCATCGCCGCAGTTCGTTTTGGTGAAAATTTCCTTGGTTATGCCGAGCTCCTTAGAACTGAAATGGAGCTTTTGAAACTAACAGATGGAGCGCAGCATGTGGACGCTTGGGAGGAATGGCTATTCCAGCAGTTGATGAAGGTTCGTTTTTATACTCCTCATGGGAAGATGAACTTGGAACCCGTCGTGGCTTCCAATCTGCTTGAATGCCGCAAAAAGCTGGACGAAAAAAAAATGGACAAACCTGCTTCGGTGGAGGTCCAAGCCGACGCCACCGCCGAAGCGCCCAAGGCCGAAGAAGAGCCCCTTGCTATTTCAGTTGGATTCTGGGCCGTCAACTACCACAACCACCTTCGTCTTTCCACCATCGCCGACCTCAAGGCACATGCCATGATAGCCATTAATGCCATCCTGTTGTGCCTCATCATTGGCATGCTGCTTTACTCCGATGTAAGCAATCACAACCCCGGCTTGATCATGCCAGCGTTTCTTTTCATCACCACTGGCTTGGCCTCATTGGTCTGCGCTGGCTTGGCCGTAAAGCCTCGCGTCACTTCTGTGGTGCATGAAGCCACCCCCCTCGAAGATGCCAAGCGAAACATTGTCTTTTTCGGGAATTTCGTCTCCATGGAACCTGAAAACTTTAAGCAAATCATCGAAGAGGTTGTCCGCGACAGAGACCTTTTGCAACTCAATTTCACTTCCGATCTCTACCACCTTGGCAAAGTACTCGATGAAAAGTTTCGGTACCTTTCCTACTGCTACACCTTATTCCTTTTTGGATTCATTGCTTCGGTACTGGCGTTTTTGCTGGTGCTGGCCGCGTGAGGTGACGAAAGTAAAATGGCCTGGAAGCGCAATGCTCCCAGGCCATTTGCCTATTCGAGATTCCAATCCGCAAAATGGACGGGCGGCTTCTTGATGTCAGTCCCTTGCCCCCATGTAACGGAATACAAGATAAAGCAACATCACAAGCGAGGAGAGCGCAGCTGAAACGTAGGTCATGGCGGCCCACCAGAGGGCGTCCTTGGCACCCTCGTATTCAGCGCCATGGGTGACACCACTTTCATCGAGCCATACCAGCGCACGGCGACTGGCGTCAAACTCTACCGGCAAGGTCACGAATGAGAACAAAGTGGTGGCTACGAAAGTGAGGATGGTGATGAGCATTAGCTGGGGGAAACTGTTCAACAGCAGAAACGCCGCCAACAACAACCATTGTTGGGCCATGGCAGCGACGTTGACCACTGGCACGAGCGCCGAACGCAGCTTCAACCACGCATATGCCTGCGCATGTTGAACGGCGTGACCACATTCGTGGGCAGCAACCGCTGCGGCTGCTACGCTACGCCCTTGATACACTTCAGGACTTAGCGAAACGGTTTTGGTCAGAGGGTTGTAATGATCCGTTAGAAAGCCCTGACCCATTACTACCTGCACGTCTCGAATGCCGTAGTAGTGTAACATGGCCTCAGCCACTTCCTTCCCACTCATACCCGAACGAAGGGGCATTTGGCCATACTTTTGAAACTTGCTTTTCAACCTGTTGCTTACTACAAAGCCGACGATCGACAAACCGATGACGACGATCAAATACAGTGGATCCATGTGTCTTAAAGTTTTTCGGTGGAATTTTTTCCCTGATGCCGGCAAAAATAGGTTTTGCCGATTTTACCGGTATCGAGGTCGTCCCAGGAAACACCCTATCTCTTTTAGAGTTTGATCGAGTGAGGTCCGCTAGTACTGCAATAGCGGTGAACAGCTTCCATTTTTCGACCAACGTATGCAATGCTCGGGAAGTCCTCGTTTATCCTAACCTCACAAATTAATCCCGCCGCAAATCCAACCCTGACACTACCCTTCGTACTGTATTCCCGTCTGCGTGACTGCAAACGGCAAATGCATTTCCAAATCATCATTTTGAAGCCCAGTAGGATTACATCATTGTGCCTTTGACCTCGATTTACCTTACCTTTGCGCCGCTTTTGCCGAAAGGGGATCCAAGTCAGGACCTTTATATTCGGAAAAGCACGAATCAACCGGGCATTGGCATCGTCCATTGCCCCATTCATTAACCATTAAAAGCATTCTATCAATGCTGGAAGAAAAAAAATCCGATCAAATCGAAGAACAAGTGGAGGCCACTGAAGAAACCTCCCCGGTTCAAACCGAAACCTCCGAATCGACGGCCCAGACCGAAATGAGCGATGCCGCCGAGGAGGAACCAGAAACCACTGAAGCGGCCGATGATATTGCCGAAGTGGAAGAAGAAGCGGACGACACCCTCGACGTACCTGAAGAAGAGGACATCGCTCCGGCAGTGGAGAAGGAAACCATCGAGAGAGAGGATGTGAGTATGGAAGAACTCGTCGGCCCAACCGGGGAACCTGACGATTTCGATTGGGAGGTTGCCGACAAGTTTGGTCATGTCTATTCCGAGCAGGAGCGTCAACAATTGCTCGAACAGTACGAATCCACCCTCACCGCCTTAAAGGAAAAGGAAATCGTCAAAGGACGCGTAACTGCCATCAACGACGGTGACGTCCTTCTTGACGTCAACTTCAAATCCGACGGCCTTGTACCCCTCAGTGAATTCAGGGACATGCCCGACCTGAAGGTGGGCGATGAAGTGGAAGTGTACGTGGAAAAGCAGGAAGACGAAAACGGCCAGTTGGTTCTTTCCCGTCGCAAGGCCAAGCTGCTGCGAGCTTGGGATGCCATCAAGGATTCTTACGAAAACGGTACCATCATCAAGGGTACCATCATCCACAAGACCAAAGGCGGTCTCATCGTCGATTGCGGCGGTCTCGAAACCTTCTTGCCTGGTTCACAGATCGACATCAAGCCCATTACCGACTACGACCAGTTTATCGGCAAGACCATGGAGTTCAAGGTGGTCAAGATCAACGAACAAATCAAGAACGCCGTAGTCTCTCACAAGGCCCTCATCGAGAGTGACCTTGCCGAGCAGCGTGAAAAAATTCTCGCCAGCCTCGAAAAAGGACAGGTGCTCGAAGGTTTCGTCAAGAACATCACAGATTTCGGTGCCTTCCTCGACCTGGGTGGCGTGGACGGCCTTCTTTACATCACCGACATCTCCTGGGGTCGTATCAACCACCCGAGCGAAGTGCTTCAACTCAATCAGAAGATCAACGTCGTCGTACTCGATTTCGACGAAAACAAGAAGCGCATCTCGCTCGGTCTCAAACAGCTCCAACCGCACCCATGGGATGAAGTGGCCAAGGAAATCAAGGAAGGGGATGTAGTCAAAGGTCGTGTCGTAAACGTAGAGGACTACGGTGCTTTCCTCGAAGTAAGGCCTGGTGTCGAAGGACTCATCCACATCTCCGAGGTTTCATGGAGCAACCAGCAAATCAACGCCAAGGAATACTTCCACGTGGGTCAAGAGTTAGAGGCCAAGGTGGTCACCATCGACCTCGAAGAGCGCAAAATGTCGCTTAGCATCAAGCAGCTCACCCCCGACCCATGGGACACGATCGAAGAGCGCTTCCCCGTGGGCAGCCGCCATACCGTGAAAGTCAAAAACATGACGCCCTATGGCGTCTTCGTCGAGCTCGAAGAAGGCATAGGCGGCATGATCCACATTTCCGACCTCTCTTGGACCAAGCGCTATTCCCACCCCAGCGAATTCACCAAGGTGGGTGAAATGATCGACGTGGTCGTGCTTGACATCGACAAGGCCAACCGAAAGATCTCCCTCGGCCATAAGCAGACCGAAGAGAACCCGTGGGACACCTTCGAAAGCATTTTCCCCGAAGGCTCTTACCACGAAGGTGTGGTGGTGCGCAAAGACGACCGTGGCGCCATCGTACAGTTGCCACACGGCCTCGAAGCTTTTGCTCCCAACAAGCACTTGCGCAAAGAGGACGGTTCGATGGCCCAAGTAGATGACGTGCTCATCTTCAAGGTCATCGAATTCAACCGCGACGACAAGCGCTTGCTGGTCTCCCACACTCGTTATCTCGAGGATATCCGCCGCGAGGCTGACGAACAGGTGAAGAGCCAAAAGGAAAAAGAGGTCAAGGAAACGCGCAAGGCAATCAAGAAAACCCAGACCACCCTCGAACGCAGCACCCTTGGCGACCTCGACGCACTGAACCAGATCAAGGAACAGTTGCAGGAGGCGGCTCCGGCTGAAACCGAAGAAACTCAGCAAGAAGCTTCCAAAGAAAAGGCCAAGAAGAAATCCGCTTCTTCCAAGGCGAAAAAGAAAGCCGAAGAGCAGGAAGCTTCAGCTGAAGAGGAAGCTTCGGCTGAGGCCGAAACACCCACACAGGATGAGGCCTCTGCTGAATCGAGCGACACCGAGGAAAGCACAGACGACAAAACTGAATGATATTGGAATACTTGGCTGCGGACGGGTTTGTCCCGGTTCGCTCCATACTGACCAGTCACCCGGCCGGAAATTTTCCGGCCGGGTGTTTTTTTGTCCATGCTTTGACCTAAGCCTTTAGAATACCTGCATGTCGGAGCTCTTTCACTTGACGCTTCGCTGACAAACCCACGCTTCCTTTCGATCGATTTGGAATTTGATTATACCTTTCGAATCGAAAATGGACTTGATGTCTATGTGTGGGGTTTCGATTCCCATTGGCATCTATTCACAAATCAATTCATTGCACATGAAATACTTCTACTGTTTCCTTGCAGCCATATTCTTGGCATGGCAGCCGAAAGCCCTTACACAGGTTTTCGTCAAGGCCGACGCTACTGGTGCAAACAATGGCAGTTCTTGGGCCGACGCCTACACAGATTTGCAAAGTGCCTTGGACGGAGCCGCACCCGGTCAGGCCATCTGGGTAGCCGCTGGCACCTACAAGCCCCAGGGCGGCACTCCATCTACTCTTTCCGTTTTCAAAATCACCAAAGGTGTGGCGCTTTATGGCGGTTTTGCCGGGACGGAGACCATGCTCTCCCAACGAAACCCTACTGTCAACCCGACCATTCTCTCCGGAGACCTCAACGGTGATGACTTGCCCAATGAATTTAACACCAACCGATCCGATAACGCGCTTCACGTACTGTACGTCGACAGCCTCGTCAGTGGCCAAGTCCTTATCGACGGCTTTACTATCAGAAATGGCCACAGCCTCGACGACAACACCTTGCCAGGTTATATGTGGAGAGGCGCAGGACTCCATGCTCGTCACCAGGTAGAAGTGCGCAACTGTATCTTTACTCAACACTTCGCCCGCACGGGTAGCAGTATCTATCTCGGGGAGGGTGCTTCCGGAAGCCTCATTATCGGTTGTCAATTCCTCCAAAACGCTGCTACCCAACAGAGTGCCGGAGTCTTCATCGACAACCTTTCTGAAGTTGAGGTGCGCAAATGCACCTTCATGGGCAACCAGACAAATCGCGGCGCTCTTTATGCTTATTACAGTGCCGACATCCTGATCGACAGCTGCTCATTTACCAACAACGTCAATAGTGCTGGAGCCGCCGCCGCCTTTTTCAATTTCAACAGCGCAGGTGTGGTATTGAGCAATTCTACCTTCAAACAAAACGTGGCTGTCAACTCTGGGGCCGTGTATTACGACAACACTGATCTGGCATTCGTAAGCCCTGACAATTTCGTGGTGCGCAATTGCCAATTTATTCAGAATAGCAACACGGGTGGCGTCGGTGGAGCCTTCCGTAATGTGAGAGGATCCTACACCCTCGAGAACTGCTTGTTCCAGCAAAGTGCCTCCACAGGCTCTGGAGGGCACATCCGCAATGACACAGACGGCGACAACGTCCACTATAAAAACTGCATTTTCAAAGACGGCAGTTCTGGCGGGTGGGGTGGCGCACACACTTGCTACGGTGTAGGCACTTTCACCATCACCAATTGCACATACGAAAACAACGTTGCGACCAACCTCGGCGGTGCTGCCAACATTGGCTTTGGGGCAAAAGCCGTTTTCGACAGCTGCTCATTCAAAGGCAATGCTTCTCAGAACAGTTCAGGTGGTGCCTTGTCCTTGCAAAACGACAGCACCATGTTGATCGTGACAAATTCGATTTTTGAACAAAATACTACCACCGGAAATGGTGGTGCCATCTTCTCAGGTGCCAGCAGCAGCTCCAGCTTCGTAACTGTGGACAAATGTGAATTCTGGGGCAATGAGGCCGATTTCGGGGCCGGCATTCACATTGGCGAAGGTGGCATCCCTGAAGCCAAACTCGATGTAAGTAATTCAATCTTTGGTTTCAACTTCGCCTCCACCCAGGGAGGTGCCATCAACATCGTCGATGCCGACGCCGACATCGTCAGCAGCTTGTTCATCAACAACGTGGCCGACGGAAATGGTACCGGTGGCGCCATGTCTATCAACGCTTCTGATTCCAACCACGTCGAAGTGCTCCTGCTCAACTCAACCCTGGCCGACAACTTTGGTGTCCTCGCAGGCGGCATTGCGCACTGGACCGGTGACCTGGAGGCTTCTTCCAACCTTTTCCTCCAAAATACCATCCTTCGCCAAGGTGGTGCACTGAACTACGCCATCGAGGCCGGCACACCCACAGCCTCTTCTAACGGAGGCAACATGAGCGATGACGATTCTATGTTGGATATCCTTACCCACCCCAAAGACCTCCATGGTGCTGATCCCAAGTTTGTCGATCCAGGCAATTTCAACTATCAACTCGCCGACGACAGCCCCGCTATCGACGCCGGGGTGGACGACGGCGCCCCACCCTTCGATCTGCTCGGCAATCCTCGAATCAACGAAGTGGACATGGGTTGCTACGAAAATCAGAACGTCACAGCAGTACATGAAGAGCTCGTGCCCAACGAGGGCGTGTTATTGGTGCTTCCCAATCCCGTCGAGAATGGATTACTCCGCTTCCAGTTAAACAATGACTGGACAGGCAGGGTGGATTTTCGCTTGTACGACACGGCCAATCACCTGCTTTGGAATCACTCCGGTCAGAAAATGCAGGTGGTACAAGACTTCGCTTACCCGGTGGGGCTGGAGGCTGGAATTTATTACCTGGTGGCTTCTAATGGCCAACAGGCCGTGGTTCAAAGAGTCATTGCATTTTGATCGAAAAGCACAGCCCAACAGCAAAAGTGCCGGCTTGGCCCTCAGGTCAAGACGGCACTTTTCGTTTGTCGGGCAGAGGTTCACTCAGATGGGTTGGTTGGAGGCCTCTCGATAGAGTAATTCCAAAAGGGTTTGACCTACAGCCTTGAGCGTGCGGACGTGTATGATTTGGAGGTTGTCATTGTGTGTATGCCAATGTGCACCAAAGCCAGTTTGGGAATTGGCATGCTTGTGTATGATGTCTATCATGGGAATGCCAGCGATGGTATTCACGAAATAATGGTCGTCGGTCACCGAGCCCCCCTTTGTATTGACGAAGTAATTGCCGTAGCCAAGTCGTTGAGCCAGCGACCAGACTTTTTCCACCACATTGGAAGCATAGGCCAGGGAAACCCCTTCTTTTGGAAACGTCGCGTTGGCAGCTCCAACCATGTCGAGCAGGATGCCGTACATGGGTCTGTAGGCCGGTGGAACGAGGTTGCGGCTCCAGTACTGCGAGCCCAAACACCAAGTTTCAGGTTGGGGTTTTTCGTCATCGTCATTGCCTTGATCCTCTGCATCGAACAAGACGAAATCTACTCCCAACTGCAGGGAGTCCTGACTGATTTGCCGGGCGATTTCGAGCAATACGGCCACCCCACTACCCCCGTCATCAGCTCCAAGAATGGGTTCATTGCGTCGTTCCTCGTTGAGAGGAGAGTCGGCCTGGTATCGCGAATCCCAGTGTGCGGCCAACAGGATGCGTTTGCTCAGCTCTGGCCGGTAACGGGCTATGATGTTGGTACAGGAGAGTTTTACCCCATCCCATCTCGTAGCCGTAAAGGGCTGTTCGATCACTTCCAATCCAAAGGACTTGAACTTCCCAACCAACCAGGCCTTGCATTGGGCGTGGGGCTCCGAATTGGGCACGCGCGGGCCAAATGCCACCTGCCGGGCTACGAAAGCATATGCCGAATCCCTATCGAAACGGGGCACGTCGAGGGTAGGTGCATGGGAGTCGGTATGAGGGGCTTTATTATCGGCAGTACAAGCAGAAAGCAAGCACAGTGGCAGTAGGAGGATAAAGAGCAGGTGTTTCATGCCTTCGATTTTCTGAGAAAAAAGGGAAGAGTTACCGACAGCAGCAGTCCAACGAGCATGGTAGACAACACGTGGCCGGTGAGGAATAGGCCAGTTGCGTCGCGCAGGTAATCGTATTGCCCGGCTTTTTCGGCAAAAACCATGGGAAACATGGGGTTTATCCAAGTAATGAAAATGAAAACGAGCAGCGTGCTGGTAGGAATGAGCAGTAAAGTGCCGATAGCACCCGTCCAGAATCCTTGTTTCCAGCTCATTCGGCCAGCCAGTTGGAGGTCGCGTTTTTGTTTGATCATCATCCAATAGCCAACCAGGAGAATCAACAACCCGGCTGGCACGTCCACCATCTGCCAGGTGTCGAAATTGGATGGTTCGTGCAGGCCCATGAGCATTTCCACATTGAACAACAGAAAGGCCAGTACGGCAATGATCAAGCTCCACTTGGTTTCATATTTCATGGGCGAGTAGTTGGATTTAGTGTTCTTCCTCCTGGAGATACTTTTCATACCCCAAGGCTTCGAGCCGGCGGTATTTTTCGGCTACGCCCTTGGCGAGTTCAATTTTGAAAGCCGAAATTTTTTCGAGGATGATCGGATTGGAGGCTCCAAGGATTTGAGCGGCCAGAATGCCAGCATTCTTGGCTGCGTTCAAAGCCACGGTGGCAACTGGCACGCCGTTGGGCATCTGCAAAATCGACAGAATCGAGTCCCAGCCGTCGATCGAATTGGAGGACTTGATAGGCACGCCAATGACGGGTAAGGGTGAGAGCGACGCCACCATGCCTGGAAGGTGGGCAGCTCCGCCAGCACCGGCGATGATGACCCGAACGCCCCGTTCATGTGCACCTTTGGCATATTCGAACATTCGATCTGGAGTTCGATGGGCCGACACGATGGTCAGCTCGAAGGGAATTTCCATCGATTGCAAGAAATCTGCCGCCTGCCGCATGATAGGCAGATCTGAATCGCTGCCCATAATGATTCCTACCATTTCTTCTGGGTTTTAGTCGGACCGGTTTTCCACCTTCCCGATGCTTTCGGTCAGATGTCGGACGATGTTGAATTCACTCAAAAATTCCCGTGCTATTGCCCGCAGCACAGTGTATCCTGGTATGGCGAGCACCATGCCGAGGATGCCATATATCTTCCCGCCCATCAACACGACGATGAAAATTTCGAGCGGGTGAGCAAGCACGCTGGTGGAAAAGATGTATGGTTGCACGAAGTAGTTGTCGATCAATTGCGCAAAGGCAAAAACACCTGCCACCTTGATCAGCATGGGCAGCAGTTGCAAGTAGAAATCAAGGTCGAGACCGGACGAGATGGTCAAAAGGATACCGAAAACCGCACCTATGATAGGGCCAATGTAGGGTATGATGTTGAGGAAAGCTGCAATGAAACCAATCAGCAGCGCATTGGGAATGCCTAGAATTTTCAAACACACGCTCACCACCGTTGCGAAAATGGCCATCTGCAATACTAACCCGCCGAAATATCTGCTCAATAGGGTGCTGATGTTACTCAGTGCATTGCGAGTTTGCTGCTCGTATTCTTCTGGCACGAGGGCCACCATGAAATTGAAGAAGATGCCTCGTTCCTTGAGGAAAAAGAAAAGAATGAAAATCACTGAGGCAAGTCCAATCAAGATGCTACCAAAAGCACTGATCACCTGGGTGAGGATGGTACCAAAGGCTGCGGGTTTGAACCAGGATTTGAGATTGTCTTCCAGCAAGGTTGCGAGGTCTTCCTGGGGTGTCAGGATGTTCATTTCGTGCATCCATGCTTCGGCTTTCAGAAATGGCGTCTCGAGGGTGCTTGCCACCTCGGCGTAATCTACCCTGGCGAAGTTGTTGAGCTGTTGAATGATGGGGGGCAGAAACACCGCGATCAAGGCAGCCATTATCAGGAAAAATGTCAAAATGGTAAGCACCGCAGCCGCAGCAGGGCCTATCCTGAACTTTCCAAATTTGATGTACTTGAGAAAAAAATTCATGAATGGATCACCAATCAGCGACAGCACCCATGCGATGAGCACATACGTGACGATGTTGGTGAAGAAGTAAACCATTGCAGCCAGGAATCCCAGGCTGATGAGCAATCCGATGGTTCTACTGGAGATGCGCATGACGACTGCGTAGGGCGGTTAATGGGTGGCTACCTGCTGCTGCCAGACAAACTGAAGTTCAACCTCCGTATCCGGATGGATGCTTCTGCAAACAGGGCACCCGCGGGCAGCGTCTTCGAGGAGCTGCTGTTGGGCGGGTGTGTAGTCGAGCTCGGGCATGGTGATCGTCAGCACTACTTTTCCGATTCGACGGGGGTTGCTGGCCATGATCTTGGTTACGTCGCAACGCGTGCCAGCAATGTCGATGCCGTGGTCGCGAGCTCGGATGCCCATGATGGTAAGCATACAGGCACCGAGAGCCGTCGCCACCAAGTCCGTAGGTGAAAAGGCCTCTCCTTTACCTTGGTTGTCAACGGGTGCATCTGTGATGATGGTCTGGCCTGATGCCAGGTGGGTGGCTCTGGTGCGCAGGTCGCCCTGGTAAATTATCTGAGCAGTCATGGGTTGTGCTGTTTGTTTTGCCGAAAGGCAGCCGGACTCAATCGCAAGGGATTCCTTCCCCGTGTCCATTCGACCTTCCACTTCCATGGGTGAAAATGATGGATGCTCACAAAAGTGAGAAAAAACGCAGCACACGCCAAGGGACTTACTTGGGCTGTTTGTCGATGTCCATCTTCAGCTACCTGCATGGCATGCAAAAAAAAAACAGGGAAAGGCAGCTGCCCTTCCCTGTCTCTTTCCAGAAATAGTCCGCCTTATTCGAGCGAACCAAGCATTTGGGTTTGGCCTTGCAGTTCTTTGAAGCGCTTCAACCCACAGGAGAGGAAACGGGCATACTCCTCTGCGTCAGGGGTGTAGTCGGTTGGTTGGTTGAGCAATTTGCCGTCTGGCGAAATCAGCACGTAAAAGGGCTGGCTGTTGATGTCGAAGTATTCGGTCTGGAAGTGTTGCCACTTTTGCCCGGTGGTACGCAGCTTGCGGGTACCTCCGTTTTTACGCTTGACGACCAACTGCTCTGATTCGGGCAGGTCTATCTTCTCATCGACGTAAAGTGAAATGAGCACGAATTCGTCTCGCAACAATTTGTACACCCGGGGGTCGGGCCAGACGTGTTCCTCCATTTTTCGGCAATTCACACAAGCATGGCCAGTGAAGTCAATCATGATGGGCTTGTTCATTTTGCGCGCATAGGCCAGCCCGGTTTCGAAGTCTTTGAAACAGTTGAGGTTTTGGGGGCACTCGCATGGATACCAGATAGAATAACAAGCGGGGGGTGCCAAGCCACTGAGCAGTTTCAAGGGCCTTAGCGACCCCATTTTGTCGTCATAGATGAATCCAGTGGCCAAATAGATGGCAAAGGCAAAGCTGGCCAACGCCGTGATCAGACGGGCGGGATGCAGCTTTTTGGGCGGGCTGTCGTGCGGAAAGCGAATCTTACCAAGCAGGTACAGCCCCATGCCAATGAAAATCAGGATCCAGATGGCAAGGAAGGGCTCGATCTTGAGCAGCCCCCAGTGCTTGACCAAGTCCGCATTGGAAAGGAACTTGAAGGCCAAGGCCAGTTCCAGAAAACCGAGCACCACTTTCACTGTGGTCATCCAGCCACCGGAGCGCGGCAAGGAGCTCAACCAACTCGGGAATGCCGCAAACAAGGCGAACGGCAGTGCCAACGCCAGGCCAAAACCCGCCATGCCTGCACTCAGCTGCATGGCTCCTTCCCCATTGGCAGTCGAAAGGGTTCCAGCCAACAATGACCCCAAAATGGGACCTGTGCAAGAAAAAGAAACAAGCGCTAAGGTCAAGGCCATGAAAAAGATACCCACCATTCCACCTACCCCTTCAGCAGCACTCACCTTGTTAGCCCAGCTACTTGGCAGGGTAAGCTCGTAGTATCCAAAAAAGGAGAAGGCGAAAACCAAGAAAATCACGAAGAAAAACAGGTTCAACCACACATTGGTAGATATCTCATTCAGGATGTCAGGGTTCACGGAGTCGAGCAAATGGAACGGAAGGCTCAACAGCAAATAGACCAGCAGGATGAAAAAGCCATACATGCTGGCGTTGAGTATGCCTTTTTTCTTGTTCTCGCTGCCTTTGGTGAAAAAGGAAACAGTGAGCGGAATCATGGGAAAAACACAGGGCGTCAGCAATGCCAATAGCCCTCCCAAAAAGCCCAGCAGAAAAATGCCCCAAAGGCCTTTGCCCTTCTGATCGACCACCTCGAGGCCACAATCAGATGCCATGCTCTTGTCGAGCACGAATCCGTTTCCAATATCCACGGCGCTAACGACCTCACCAGTATCGGCTGATTCGTTTCCAATGACCACACTTCCACCACCGGGATTCACCTCGAAGCTTACATCTCCAGGGATGCATTTTTCATCGTTACAGACCATGTAGGTGATCATTCCCTTGTAGGTCTTGTTGGGCTCCGAGAATGATGCAACCACCTCGAATTCGACTTCTTCCTTGTACTTGGTGACGTTCATTCCAAAAAGCTCGTCGTATCCACTGTATTTGTGGTTGCTTATTTCACGAGCCGGTCCACTGGGTTTCACTTCCTCAGCCGCTTCGAACTCGATTACGGTCGGCTCCGGGCCACCTGGCTCCAGGTGTTGGGAATAAATGTACCATCCTTCGTCCAGGCGGGCTTTGAATTTCAAGCGGTATTCATTTCCCTGCAAGGGCTCGAGCGCCAGACCCCATTGCACCGGGTTTTCAATGCCCGAGCTGCTGGCCGTTGCCTTGTTGCCAAAAGTGTTTCCATTGAAAGGTAGTTCGGTCGTCTTCGATTCATCAGTATTTGTGGGAGTGCCAACGCCACCATTGGCGGTCGTCTTCGCCTCCTTGTCGTCGGCAGAGGCGCTTTTGCCTGCAGTTGAGTTTGAAAAGTCAAAGCTGAACTCCACCTCTTCGGGGGGCAAGCAGCGCGTATCGTCGCAGGTCATGAATTCAAGGTAGCCAGTGATAGGCTTGGAAGGATCGATAACCTTGACTTTCTGTATGAAAGTGGCCTTGTGCTTGAACTTGGTCACCTGCATTTGGAAAATCTCGTCGAAAACTGTCTTGCGGTTTTCAGGCAATTCGGTGACCTGCCCTATACGTTTGAAATGTGTGCCTTCATTGAAGTAAAAGGTAGTGGGAACGGGGCCATCGTCACCTTCGATATGTTGGGAATAGACCGACCAGCCCTCATCGATTTTAGCTGTGAAAATCAGTTCGTATTCTCCGTTGGCAGCGGGCCTGGAGCTGAAGCTCCACTTGACTGGAGTCAGGATTTGACTCATGCTGCTCGTTGAAGCAAGCAACAACCAACCGAGTATCAATATCGTGCGCATCGTTCACGGATTTTTTGTCCTTCTTCGTGTATGGGTTAAAATCTTCGATAGCTCATTGCAGCGAAAACTGAAATGGCACCTCGCGGGGAGGCAAACACCTTTCGTTGTCACAGGTCATAAATTCCAAATACCCAGTGACTGTGGTTGGGCCCTTTACTTTCACCCGCTGGGTGAACTTCGGTGAACCGCTGTACTTTACGATGTCCATCATGAATAGTTCGTCATAGCCCTCGTGCCTGGTACCTTCTTCGCTGACTTCGCCAATTCTTTCTACGGCGCCATTGTCATCGAAGTGAAAGGTAGTAGGGATGGGGCCGTCGTCGGAACCGAGATGTTGCGAATAAACGTACCACCCCGTTTGGATGTGGGCTGTGAAAACGAGGTCGTAAACACCTTTGGAAACTGGAATGGCTTCAAAACTCCATTTAACCGGATTGAGTTGAGCCAGTGACGAAAGTGTGGCCATGCAAGCCAGCGCAAGGGTCATGTAAAACTTCATGGACAGGATTTTTTTTGAGAGGGCAGCAAAAATAAGTCCGCCCCTACTTGCGGACTCGACAGGATTCCAATGAATAATATTTCATTAACTGGAAGTCGATAGTAGGCCAGGCAATCAGAACCAACCCGACCCGAATCCCCTGAACGGCCAAGGGATGAATGCCAGCATGATAAGCAGCGCTACCAAGTTGTACCAAAAAGTCAGTGCATACTTGCGGGCTTCGTCTGCAGCCTTTTTCGACTTCACGTAGCCAATGGTGATGAGGGCAATTGCGATGAGCATCATCACACTGTGCTCGGCAGTGAAAAACCGGGTTATTGGCACTTTCATGGCGTCTGCACTGAATTGTACTTTGTCACTGAGGAAGTAAAGTGCCAGCCCGAGCACCAATTGGATATGGGCACTCAACATGGTGAAAAAGGCAAGTTTTCTATCGCCGTCGGTGTAGGGGGCACTGGATTTCCACTTCATCAGGGTTTTGAAAACGGAGGCAATGAGCAGAATTAGTACGATCCAGCGCAATCCTGAATGGGCGTGAATGAGACCTTGAAGCATAGGGTGTGGATTTGTGGCATGTTAGCTCGCAAATGTAGGTACTAACTGGCTAACTACACCTTTTCCATAAACCACCACCAAGCCTTGGGCCGGCGCTTCACCTTGTAATTGGAACTGATGTATTGTTGGATGTGAACCATGGCCTCGTCCACACTGTCGGTGAGCTTGACCAATTTCAAATCTTCCGCTGAAATGGTTTGCTGCTCTACCATGAAATGCAAGTAGTCCATCAGAGCGGCGTAATAGTCACGACCAATCAGCACCACGGGAAAACGCTGGATCACCCGAGTCTGCACCAGGGTAAGCGTTTCGAACAATTCATCCATGGTACCCCACCCTCCCGGCAGCACGATAAAAGCGTAGGAATACTTGAGCAACAGCACCTTTCGCACGAAGAAATAGCGGATGTTGACCCAGGTATCGAGGTAAGGATTGGGATGTTGCTCAAAAGGCAGGATGATGTTGCAACCCACAGAGCGACCTCCCGCTTCACGGGCTCCGCGGTTGGCCGCTTCCATGATGCCGGGCCCGCCACCCGTCATGGTGGTAAAGCCCAATCCAGCAATGGCTCGCCCTACTTCTCGCCCCTTTTCGTAGTAGGGGTGCCCTTCTCGAAATCTCGCCGATCCAAATACCGTAATACATGGCCCTACGAAGTGCAGTGCTCGAAAGCCTTTGATGAATTCCCAAAAAACCTTGATGGCAAACCACAATTCAAATCGTCGGCTCTTGGGTCCTTCGAGATACTGTATTTCGGAGGGATTCAAAATCCGGATGGGACGTGGCTTTTTGACTTGAACTCCAGAATTCATTAGTGGTGTTTTTTGAAAAATGCCAAAGTAAGGCAACGCCCAAGAACATTCGTGGATGGCCGCATCGACATGCGGAGGATAGGGGCATCTAAAGGAACCAGCAGATTCTAAATTTTTTAGGCAATCTCTACGCCCTGTCCGGTTCCACACACTTCACCGGCCTGGATTTGCACTGCCAATCGTGTCGACATTGCCAGGCCGCATCCTCAGACCTGTCTGTCCATCGGAGAGTAAACCCGGTTCGTTTGCATTGTCAGTTGTCATGTGTACCCCAGCCAAGGCATTTCATTGAAAGGGGCAGAATGCATTCCGTCAGGAGAACTGGGGCCTCTTTCGATCACTTACCAAGACACCCCGACACTCGGCACACCAAGATTTGATGCACGAAAATTCCCTTACTTTGCTGGCCTCATAAGAAGCCAGGATGGCTGGGTTAATTCAATAAGCCCCACTCATAATTCACCTCCGGAGTGAAACCACTGCCCCTCAAAATTGCCATTAGGTATTTGGTTGCCAAAAAGAGCACCAATGCCATCAACATCATCACAGGTATTTCCGTGATGGGTATCAGCATTGGTGCTGCCGCCCTCATTCTTGTGCTGAGTGTTTTCAACGGCTTCGAAGAGCTCATTCTCGGATTGTTCAGCAAGTTCAACCCCGATGTGAAAATTACCGTACAGCGTGGCAAGACTTTCGAAGTTGACTCCAGTCTGCTGCACCGACTTCAGGAGGTAGAAGGCGTAGAAGTGGTGTCTCAAACACTGGAAGAGGTTGCCTTTTTCGAGTACGGTCGCAGTCAAGATTTTGGCATCCTCAAAGGAGTGGATAGCCTGTTTCATCTCGTCAACGGCATCGATTCGGTGATTTTCGAGGGGCAATACGCATTGCGTCACGGCAAGCGTCCAATGGCCGTGCTGGGAGGTGGCTTGCGCATGCGATTGTCAGTCAATGTAGAGGATCCTTTCGAACCGTTGGCTGTGTACATGGCCAAAACCGAACAGACGGGCATGCTCGACCAGCCCTTCCGCAAGCGATTCGTCTATCCCGCCGGCAGCTTCCGCATTCAGCAAGATTTCGACAACCAATACATTCTCGTCGATATCGACTTCATGAGAGAGTTGCTCGCCACCAACGACCATACGGTGAGCGCCTTGGAGGTGAAGCTGCGCGACGGCATTGACAAACGGGCAACCATCGAGGCCATCCGAAAAATCATGGGAGACGGGTTTGAAGTCAAAGACCGTTACCAACAGGACGAGGCCTTTCTGAAGTTGATGAACATCGAGAAGTGGATGAGTTTCGCTATCCTCAGCCTCACCCTCATCCTGGTAGCTTTCAATATGGTGGGGGCACTGTGGATGATCGTCATTGAAAAGCAGTCAGACATTGCCATCCTGAAAAGTATGGGAGCCACTGATGCGCTGGTGAAGCGTATTTTTCTTTCGGAAGGTTTTCTGTTGTGCCTGCTCGGCTTTGGGGTGGGTCTGATCCTTGCCGTAACGCTGTACCTGATGCAGATCAACTGGGGGATCGTGCCCATTCCCGAGGGCTTCGTGGTGCGGGCATATCCCATCGCCATGCGCATCATTGACCTGTGGGCAGTGGCTGCGGTGGTCTTTGTGATCGGCCTGCTCGCCTCGTTGCCCGCGGCTTACCGCGCCGCCCGTATTCCAGCCCTCATCCGGGAGGAATGAATGCTGGAGATAGGCCCTTTGGTACGCCTGCCTATCTTTGTCGCCGGTCTGTTGACCTTGCCTAATGATCTTTCCAATGGAAGACTGGGAAATTGATTTCGAGTGGTTGAGAATCCGGCATTTCATCAAAGATGCTTTTCGGCGCAAAGAGCTGCCCGATCTGAATGCCATCCTTTTTCTCATCGGGGTGCAAGAGCTCGGGCGTTGGAAGCGCGATTTCACAAAAGAAGAAAAGCAGGATTTGATGCACATTGCCGTGTGCCGACTCATGAGCTATGACGGTTACTATCGGTTCATGGGGCGAGACGAAGATGGTTGGCCGCATTACGAAGCTGTCAGGCCCTTCAAACAGAAAGGGGTAAAAGCTCAGGAGCAATACCTCAAACTCAAAATCATCCAGTATTTCAAAGACTGGGAAAGTGAAACGGGTGTGCCCGTGGATGGCTCGAATTCGAATCAATAATCAACTTATCTGACTATGCGCATCGTTTCTGCTTGGTTGAGCTTCTTGCTAATGTCTCTTGCTCTGACTTTTCAGGCTTGCCAGTCCAAGGGTGGAGAGACCATTGCCGTGATCGAAACCGATTATGGTAACATCAAGATCAAACTCTACGACAGCACTCCCAAACACAAGGAAAACTTCGTCAAGTTGGCCAAAGAGGGATTCTACGACGGCACCCTTTTCCACCGGGTGATCCCCAATTTCATGATTCAAGGTGGTGACCCCGACTCGAAAAATGCCGCCCCGGGGCAACGCCTCGGAATGGGTGGGCCAGGCTACGAAATCGATCCGGAGATAGGCGCTTTGCATTTTCGGGGTGCTGTGGCTGCTGCTCGCAAACCCGACCAGGTCAATCCCCAAAAACGTTCTTCTGGTTCTCAATTCTACATCGTACAAGCGGGACCCGTGCCCGAGGCACAACTAAACCAAATCGAGCAGCAAAAAGGTATTCGCTACACCCCCGAACAGCGTGAACGCTATTTGAAAGAAGGCGGTACTCCTTTCCTCGACAACGATTACACCGTCTTCGGTGAAGTCATAGAAGGCATGGATGTGGTTGACAAAATAGCCAATTTGCCTCGCGACCCTAATGATCGACCTCAACAGGACGTCCGAATGAAGGTTCGCATTCTCTGAATACTTGCAGGGCCCCAGCTTTGGAGCACGTGTCAGTCGCTTTAAACCAAAGGCATGGCTGATTGCAAGCCCCCCCAATCAAAAAGCAAGTTTTGCACATGAATCACCAATTAAAAGTCATTGCATTCATTGTCACAGCTTTGCTGGCAAGTGCGTGCAACAAGCCAATGGCCGATTTCACCTTTAAGCCAGAAGAAGCAAAAGCCCCCGCAGAAATCCACTTCGAAAACAAGTCTCGCAATGCCGAGGCTTATATGTGGGACTTTGGCGATGGCCAACAAAGCACCGAAGTAAACCCAACCCACGTGTACAAACATTCGGGCAACTATCCTGTAACCCTCACAGCCGCAAAGGGAAAAAGACATCATTCCACGCAAAAACGCCTCATGATTACTGCACCCAACGATTGCCTCGTAGAGATCGAAACGGATTATGGCACCATGCTGGTCAGGTTGTCAAACGCCACTCCCCAGCACCGCGACAACTTCGTAAAGCTAGCAGAGGAGGGATTTTACGACGGCACCCTGTTCCATCGCGTAATCAAGGATTTCATGATTCAAGGGGGTGATCCCAACTCGCGCAATGCGGCACCAGATGCGCGTTTGGGTATGGGTGGGCCTGGTTATACCATCCCAGCTGAGTTTGTCGACTCCCTCTTCCATGTCAAAGGTGCAGTGGCAGCTGCCAGACAGGGTGATGCGGTGAACCCTGAAAAGCGTTCTTCTGGCTCCCAGTTTTACATCGTGCAAGGTCGAACCTATACGGAGGAAGAACTCGATATGCTGGAGTCACGAATGGGAAGGAGATTCACCCGTGAACAGCGGCAGGCTTATACCACCATTGGCGGCACACCGTTCCTCGATGGGAACTATACCGTCTTTGGGCAGGTCATCAAAGGCCTGGAGGTCATAGATTCCATTGCATCAGTGCCGACCAACCCTGCCGACAGACCATTGAAAGACGTGAAAATGAAAGTACGGGTGATCAAGTAGAAGAAATCCTGGCGAGGATTGCTATTTTGCCCTCACATCCTCACATTCAAGCCCTGCCAAGACAAACCTGTTTCAATCTTTCAACAATTGTTCAATGGGAGTAAGGTGCAGCCGTGCCTTTGCACTGCCCCTGTGCTTCCAAAAAACTGCAGGTAATACGCTTGAAATTCAATTCAGTATGCAATCGAATCAGGTTCTTGGAATCGACATTGGCGGCTCTGGAATCAAAGGGGCCTTGGTCGATGTGTCCAAAGGCGAGCTCATTTCCGAACGCATAAAGATCAAAACTCCGCAGCCTTCTACGCCCGAAGCAGTGGCCAAAGTAGTTGCCCAATTGATCGACCAGATTGGCTATGATGGCGAGCTGGTAGGTTGTGGTTTTCCGGCCGTGATAAGGCAAGGTGTGGCGTACAGTGCGGCCAATATCCATCCCGACTGGGTGGGCGTCAACATCGAGACGCTGTTGAGCGAACACTGTGGCCATAGGTTCGTAGTGACCAATGATGCAGATGCTGCGGGCCTGGCAGAAATGCGATTTGGCAACGGGCGTGGTGTGATGAACAATGTCATCTTGATCACGATCGGAACCGGCCTCGGCTCTGCATTATTTACCGACGGTCATTTGGTTAGAAACACGGAGTTTGGACATTGCTACCTCAAGGGGATGATTGCCGAACACTACGTTTCCAACACCGCCCGGAAGAAATACAGGATGAACTGGCGCACCTTTGGAAAGCGCTTCAATGAATTCCTGCTGATGATCGAGCGTATCTGTACTCCTGATTTGATCATTCTCGGAGGAGGTGTCAGCAATAACTTTGACAAATTCAGCCCTTACCTTCACGTGGAAACTCCTGTCAAGACTGCCATGATGTTCAACCATGCAGGCATCATTGGAGCTGCCCTCTACGCTGCCGAGACGGTGGCTGCATTGGAAAATGCCTGACCCGAACCGCTCAACTGCATGCCATGGAAAAATCGGTTTTCTTCACCTTGTTGTTCGCAGTGTCGGTACTGCTCCTGTCAGCTTGCTGTGCCTCGAGCAAGCAAACTATGCATACACAAATTCGCAAAGGCACACCCTTCGAAATGGCCATTGGACAGGTAGCTCATTTTCCCGCCGGTACGTGCCAGTTGGAACTTCTAAAGATCGTAGAAGATTCGAGGTGCCCCAAGGGTGTGGATTGCTTTTGGGAAGGACGAATAGTGGTGGAGATTGGCCTCGGGCAAAATGATGAGAGACGATCTTCGACGATAGCAATGCAGGGGGAGAAGGCCGTTCCTGCGTTCATTGAGTGCGGGGGGGACAAACTGCGCCTCTTGGCGGTATTTCCATATCCTGAAGGGGATCAAAAGATCGTTCCGGAGGTCTATCGAGTCAGGTTTGTGGTGGAATGAAGTATGGAGGCTCAGGATTCCAGGGGCCCTTTTTTCGACTCATATTCCTTGATGAAATTGGCCACGAGGTCGTTCAGGATCTCTTTCAAATAGGCCTTTTCGAGGCGTGCGATCTTCTTTAGTTTATCCACCTTTTCTTTTTCGAAAGTGACGACGAGCCTTTTTTTTCCCGAACCTGGTTTTTCTTCCGTCACTTGCATGTCACTGTTTTCGATGGTGCGACGGATGAGCTGATCCAAGCCAGTCATGGGACGCTGGGTAGCAGCTTTTTTGTGAAAAGCCTTGGCTTTGGAGGCGCTTTGCGTTTTTTGACGCAATTCCATTTGCTCTTCAAAAGATTCCTGCAAGGCCTCTTTGAGAAGCGAGTCGAGGTCGGTTGTAAAATTTTTTCTGGAAGAAGAGCGCCGCGGCTTCTCCTCATCGGCGGCATCTTTCTTTTTACCCGGGACAAAGGGAGTTTCGAGGAATGCAGTTCCTTCACCGCTTTCTACTGCAGCGGGTTCAGGGGTGAAAACCCGTTCAAGCCCTTTTTTGAATTTCTTCTTGCTCAAGACGTTTGGATGTTTCTGGGTGAAAATTTCAAAGTTTCAGGGGATGCGGGCGGGGTCATTCATTCACGTTTGCTTTGACCATTACTTCCACGCGCTGAATGATTTCCTTGCAAAGGTTTTCGTAGTCCTCGGCCCCAAGGCTGTTGGGGCTGTATTCGAAGATATCCTTTCGCTGAGATGGAGCCTCGGCCAGCGCCACGTTGTCGCGGATGAGGGTGTCAAAAACTTTGTCACCGAAATATTTCTTTATCGTTTCAACCACATCGCGGTTTAGAATTTTCCGACTGTCGTACATGGTGCCTATGACTCCCCCTATCTCGAGGTTTCGATTCAGGCGGAATTTCACCTTGTCGATCACCTGTTTGATTTTGGCCAAGCCTTGCAGGGCGAGGAACTCAGTCTGGAGGGGAATGTACACGTAGTCACTCGCGGCCAAGGCGTTGAGAGTAAGTAGGCCCAAGGAGGGTGGGCAGTCGATGATGATGTAGTCGTACTCTTCTCGCACAGGTTCGAAGAGCTCCCTGAGGATGTATTCCCTGCCGGCTTCGTTGATGAGCTCCAACTCAGCCCCCGACAAATCGAGGGTGGACATGATGACATCCAGATTGTCCTTGTGGTGATAGGGCTCCAACTCTGCTTCTCCCCGCATGCATTCATAGATGGTAATTGGTTGGCGGGGAATGCCCAATGAAAGGGTAAGGTTGGCCTGTGGATCGAGGTCGACGAGTAGTACCTTTCGGCCCATTCGTGCAAGGCCTGCACCTATGTTGATTACGCAAGTGGTTTTACCCACCCCACCTTTGTGGTTCAATAGAGAGATTACTTTTCCCATGGGGTCTGTTTGCCTTGTGTTGTAATGTACATGAGCAAGTACAGTGGCAAAAATAGCGAATTATATTCGGGATTATCATTTGTTTGCTTGCATGGAAATCAAACACGTGATTTCGGGAAAAATATAGCGGGGACCCACTTCGGCCGTTGCATCAATCGTTCGTATTGCGCTGGGCGTCGGATGGCATGTCTTTTTTCCATCAGCGGCATGCTTACGAAATGGAATAGGAGAGTCATCACGACGGGGCCCACGATCATCCATCCATGTGCAGCACTGGCCTCCAACCCAATGAAGTAGAGCCCCCACCAAAACAATACTTCACCTACATAATTGGGAAAGCGCCACCACCTCCAAACTCCTCGGTCACCGAGTACGTGAATTTTTCCACGTTTCATTTTCCACAATTCCTCGTCGGCGATGGTTTCAAGTACGATTCCTCCCAGGGCAACCAGCCCTCCACAAAGACCCAAGATCCCGAATGGATGTGTGGGCTCCACTATGGCAAAAAGGACTGGCAGAAAAGCCAGATAAACGATGAGCGTAGGAAGGAGCTGCAAACCAACCAGGCTGAATGGCCAAAACCATTTGCCCATTTTTTCTTCGTACATGCGGTATCGCCAATCGATGTCGTGGAGCCCTTCCCACCGCCGTACCCAGTTCCAGGTAAGCCTCGAACCCCATAGGACGACAAGGCCCAATATGACCATGGTTCTTACCTCGACCTTCCCGTATTCACTCGCGACCCAGCCTGCCATCGCAACGGGTATCACACTCCAGTAGGGGTCATATATGCTGGTGTTTCGAAAAATCCACGTGAATACAAACACCATCGCAGTACATAGGAGGTCTGCCGTGAATGTGCTGATCAGCAGATTGTCCGTTGGGGCCAACCACCAAGCCATCGTTATTGAAACCAAATAGCATCCCGCTACTATGCTGAGCGCTGTTGTTTTCCCCTTTGTGTTGGATCCCGTCATCGTCGAGCAATATTTTTGGTATTCTCCTATCATGGCAGGCCGAAAGAAAACATCATTTGTAAACCTGGACACCTGCCGGCGCATTATTTCCTTTCGAAGCGACTGGAAGAAGCCGTGTCTGAGTCGGGAGGCTGCCTCGTACTTTGTAAGCAAAAGGATGGTTTGCATGCTCCAAATAAACTGGGCAATGTGAGAATGCTTCTGCGAAATAAGGTTTCCCATGAGAGTGCCCCCAAAGAATTTTAACTATCCAGAATTCTTTTCTTTTGTGCCACTGGAACCACTTCCACATTTCTCGGTTGGGTATACTAGAGACGACTTTCAAACATTCAACTCAAAAACCTCTCTAACTATGATGATTTCGAAGAAAATGGAGAAAGCGCTCAATGAGCAAATAGCCATGGAAGGATATGCCTCATTCTTGTACCTGTCCATGGCCACATGGTGCGATGTCAAAGGGCTCAAAGGAGCTCACGAGTTTCTTCGCAGACAATCGGAAGAAGAGCGAATGCACATGCTCAAAATATTCGAATATCTCAGCGATGTGGATGCGTTCGCACTGACGCCCGGCATCAAGGAGCCACCACATGAATTCGAATCGGTGAAAAAGCTTTTCCAGGATGTGTATGCACATGAGCAAAAGGTGACCAGGAGTATCAACGAGTTGGTTCAGCTCGCCAGCGAGGAAAAGGACTATTCCACACAAACTTTTCTACAGTGGTATGTAGAAGAGCAGCGAGAGGAAGAAGCCCTCATGCGCACCATCCTGGATCGCATCGAACTCATAGGTGAAGGTCCTCAAAGCCTTTATTTCATCGACAAGGAATTGGAGGCAATCAATAAAGAAGTGGCAGCTAAAGAGGCGACTGAATAATTGGGAGGATCAATGTGAAAGGTGTGACTAAAAACGCAGTAGATCGGCAGAAAGAAATTTATGTGGCAGGGCTGGGTGGCAGCAGGCCAATGGTGCCGGTGCATTTCGAAGAATTGGAAAGGCGGGCCCGGCAGGTGATGACTCCCGAGGCGTTCGCTTATGTGGCCGGCGGAGCTGGTCTGGAAAGAACAATGGCCGCCAATCGCTCCGATTTTGATGCCCTACGCATCGTTCCTCGCATGTTGAGAGATGTAACGGTACGAAGCCTCGAAACCACCCTGTTTGGACAGACCTTGCGGGCCCCCTTGTTGTTTGCGCCCATTGGGGTACTGGAGTTGGCTCACCCACAGGCCGATCTTGGCGTTGCCAAGGCCGCATCCCAACTGGGTTTACCCATGGTGTTTTCAAACCAGGCCTCCGTGCCGATGGAGCAAACGGCCGCCTTGATGGGGGATACGCCGCGTTGGTTTCAGCTATACTGGAGCAAATCTGACGAGCTCGTACAAAGCTTCCTGGATCGCGCCAAATCATGTGGATGTTCGGCGGTGGTCGTCACGCTCGACACCACCCTGCTCGGTTGGCGAACCAGGGACCTTTCACTGGCTTATTTGCCTTTTCTCCAGGGTAAGGGCATCGCTCAATACACCTCCGACCCTGTATTCAACAAACTGCTCGACGAGGCCGAGGACGCAGGGGAAAGGTTGCGCCCCCCCGTCGGCTGGGAAACCTTGAGGAACGTCTTGTCCTTGATGCGCAACTATCCGGGAGGATTTTGGCAGAACCTCAAGAGTCGCAGACCCCTTCGAGCTGTGCGAACATTCATAGGCATCTACAGCCGTACTTCCTTGCAATGGAGCGATCTGAACGCTTTGCGAAAGATGACCGATCTACCCATTTTGCTGAAGGGCATCCTACATCCTGATGATGCTCATCTGGCTGTAGAGCATGGGGTTGATGGAATCATCGTGTCGAACCATGGAGGCAGGCAAGTGGATGGATCCATCTCAGCCATCGCCGCCTTGCCATCCGTTTTGGAAGCGGTCAAAGGGCGTGTTCCCGTATTGTTGGACAGTGGTGTAAGGAGTGGTTCAGACATTTTCAAAGCCTTGGCGCTGGGAGCCAAGGCGGTTCTAATTGGTAGGCCTTACGTTTATGGCTTGGCAATTGCCGGTGAGGCAGGGGTAGAAGCAGTAATGAGCAATTTGCTCGCTGAGCTTGAACTGACAATGGCCCTTGCGGGTTGTGCTACTATTGCTGACATCAACTCAGATGCGCTTCAAATTTGCTGAAATCGTTTGTAGGTCAGCATGCTCTCATCGGCCGACCATCCATGTAGCCCATTTTCATGAACTGTCCAAAAACTCTCACTACCAAATGAAGATTCTTTGCGTCTGCCTTGGAAACATCTGTCGTTCGCCTTTGGCCGAGGGTATCCTCAAACAAAAAATCAAACTGCACGGACTTGATTGGACTGTAGATTCTGCAGGTACTGGCTCGTGGCACATCGGTGAAAGCCCCGACCCTCGCTCCATTCAAGTGGCACGTAAACATGGAATCGACATTACAGATCAACGGGCAAGGCAGTTCAGCACCTCCGATTTCGATCGTTTCGACCTGATCCTGGCGATGGACCTGTCAAACCTGCGTGATATTTTGTCGAAAGCCCGCACAGAAAAAGACCGTAGCAAAGTACACCTCATTCTCGATTTCATTTATCCAGGAAAAAATAAATCTGTTCCCGACCCTTATTGGGATGACGATGGCTTTGAATTTGTTTTTCAGTTGCTCGACAAGGCTTGCGAGGGAGTGGTTAAACATTTTCAAGCCCAAGAGCATTCAATGTAGTCCTGCCAATTTGGCACTGGCAAATTAGTTGATACCCTTTGCGTCTGGTCCGACTCAGGGCCAACCCAATCAACGTTGCATCACAATCGAGGAAAAACCTAAAGGCTATGACAAAGAAGTCAAATAATTCCAAACATACAGATCAAGCTCACGAAAACCTCCACCTCAATGAGCAGGGCAACGGCCAAAATCCAGAGGCTACAGCCCAAACGGGTGGAGAAGCCCAACCGACAGTGGAGGAACTCAAACAACAACTCGAAGACCTGAAGGATAAATACTTGCGTCTGTTTGCCGAGTTTGAAAATTACAAGCGGCGTACACTCAAGGAAAAAGCCGAATGGATTCGCACAGCAGGGGAAGACACAATGTCAGCTCTGCTGCCCATTCTTGACGATTTTGACAGAGCTCGAAAATTTGCCCTCGAAAATGATCCCCAATCCTGGAGCGAGGGATTGGAGTTGCTTTATCAAAAACTTTACACCACCCTGCGCAACAAAGGTTTAGAGCCAATGGAGACGACGGGTGAGACCTTTGACCCCGACCTTCACGAGGCGGTGACCGAAATCCCAGCTACTGAAGAAGAGATGAAGGGCAAGGTAGTTGACACCATCGAGAAAGGTTACCGTCTCAACGACAAAATCATCCGGCACGCAAAGGTGGTGGTCGGTAAATGACCCCGCCTGCAGGCACCTGTGGTGTTTGCCTTTTCAGCAAGTCGAATCCTTGAATTTTTCAATGACAGGCAATGGCGAAAAGAGACTATTATGAAGTTCTGGGCGTCTCGAGAAATGCAGATGCAGCCGAGATCAAGAAGGCCTATCGCCAGCTGGCGATGAAATACCATCCCGATCGCAACCCGGGAGATCGGGAGGCAGAAGAAAAATTCAAGGAAGCAGCCGAAGCTTACGAGGTATTGAGTGATCCCGACAAACGCGCCCGCTACGATCGCTACGGGCACGCAGGGGTATCGGGTGGTGCCGGGGATGGCTTCCGAGGAGGCATGACCATGGAAGACATCTTCCAACAGTTTGGAGACATCTTCGGGGGTGCCGGAAGCCCCTTCGAGGAATTCTTCAGATCGTCGAGGAGTGGTTACAGACAGCGACGCGGGCAAAGAGGTAGCAACCTCCGCATCAAAGTCAAGTTGACGCTGGAGGAAATTGCCAAGGGAGTAACCAAAAAGATCAAGGTCAAAAAGCACGTAACGTGCTCCGATTGCGGGGGCACGGGTGCCAAGGATAGCAGTGCCCGCCAACGGTGCCAAATGTGTGGTGGAAGTGGCTATGTCAGACAAATACGCACCACGTTTTTGGGGCAGATGCAAACGACGACTACCTGTCCGCAGTGTCATGGCGCAGGAGAGGTGATTACCGCCAATTGCCAAACCTGCCGCGGCTCCGGCCAGATTGTCGGCGAGGAAATCATCGAAATAGACATCCCGGCAGGGGTCGCCGAAGGTATGCAGTTGTCCTTGAGTGGAAGGGGCAACGCCGGCAAACAGGGAGGTCCTGCAGGTGACCTCATCGTTTCGATCGAAGAAATTCCACATCCGCAGCTCCAACGCGACGGAAACAACCTCATCTATGACCTTTACCTGAACTTCGCCGACGTAGCGCTGGGGACCTCGGTCGAAGTGCCTACCATAGATGGAAAAGCAAAAATCAAGATACCCCCAGGCACACAAGCCGGCAAGATTTTCAGGCTTCGAGGAAAAGGCTTGCCCAGTGTGCAGGGCTACGACCGAGGCGATCAGCTCATCCACGTCAATGTGTGGACGCCCAAAAAACTGAATGCCGAGGAAAAAGCCTTGCTCGAGAAGCTTCGCCACATGCCAAACTTCAACCCGACACCTGGCGATGGTGAAAAGGGGTTCTTTGAAAAAATGAAGGACTATTTCGACAAATAGTCATAGAAGGCCAGGCAAAATCAAAAGCCCTCCGGGATGTCCCAGAGGGCTTTTGATGTATGAATCGAGTAGGTTCGATTCAAGGGTGGAACACTTCGATCTCATGAGTGCGGATCACCAGATCAGTGAATTTGCCCTTGAATCGTGTAGCCTTTACGATGTGGTTGTCGATCCAGTGGTAGTTACCACCCCTTGGCTTACCGTATAGTACGCCATGGTATTTGAAACCGTGTTTGTCGAGCCAAGCCTCCGTAACTTCTTTGTGCTCGAGGGTTCGGGAAGTGAAAAAAGTGATGATGTGACCCTCGTCGTACCACTTGTTGATGATCTTGAGCGCATCGGGATAAGGCATGACGGTAGCCATGCGCTCGGGCTCCTCGTTTGGCACGTCGTCACAAATAGTACCGTCGATGTCTATGAGGAAGTTCTTTTTCTCAGGTGGGAGTTTGGGGCTGATTCGTTCTCCCTTTTCGTTGAAAGCCTCTATGAGAACGTTAGGCTGGGTTTTGTGCTGCATTGAATTTTTGTTTGAGTTACGAGGTTCCATTTCCAAAATGTGTACCTGAAACGCAAAGGTACAAAGCCAGATTTTATGGCTGGGTCCGCCGGGCATTGGAAAACTGCCTCGGTACGGGCGAACTCAGGGCTTCTTCAGAGCGCCTTCAACGGGAATCCAGCGTTGATAGGCCACTTGTGCAATGGAATCTACATTGACCTTGGGGTCGGTAGGGGTTATCGTGAGCAGGCGGGCCGGTCTTTCGTCGGTTGAAAGTTCCACGTAGCGTTCCTCGGCAAAGGCCACTCCTTTGTCATCCATGTAAATGTTGATTCCCCAAGCATAGGGGGGCATGGTCTTTTTGCTCCAGTACATCAACTGATAGTTGACGATCCTGCCGTCTTTGCGAAAGAAGTACTCCCGCGTTTCCGAATCTTCTTTGACCTCATCCAGACGCGCCAAAACGATTTCATCTCCGTTTTTGAAAGCAAGCAATTTGTCTTCCTCGCTTGAGAAATTGGGATGGATGTTTAGTCGCTCAAAGTCTGGCCGATGGGCATTGATCGAGTCCACATACGCTTTGATGGCCAGCATGCGGGCACTGTCTTGACCTGCATAAGATGGCACGGTGATGGTCGGGGAAGAGGCGGGTTTGTCGGCGTTTTGGCAACTCCACATCATTCCGGAGAACATGCAAAATGCCAGGAAAAGAATTCTCATCGTGTGATTTGGTTTGCTGGTTTTGTCGGTCAAATCTTGACCTTCATTGCGGCTGCGGCGATAAGAGCAGCTGCAAAGTTTTAAAAATTGACCCTGAGCCAAAAGCCGGGCCAGCAATTTTAGCTTTGTCTTACATGATTTACTTTGCAGAGGCAGTCTGGTCAAAGAACCACCGAGCACGCTGCCACAACTCGGCAAAATGAAAATTATTTGGGCGTTTCCATCGGCTGGCCTGTTTCAGCTTGTCTGTTTCATTGGGGCAGGCCGGCGTCTCGGCCGCTCACTGCGTTCACCCCTGCCGCTGACAGCCTGCTCATTTGCATCGCCAGTTGCCAATCTGGAGCGGGCTGGCGATTGAAGTTTGCCTGCTAAAACGACGACGACTTTTTGCAGCAGGCTCGAAACTCAAAGCAGAAGGAACATGCGTGAATCGCTTTTTATCAGAAAAAATGCTGAAAAATGGCGCTCTTTCGAGCAACTGCTCGAAGCGGCCGATCCGCCTGCATCCAAATTGAGCGAGCTCTATCTTCAGGTTTCTGATGACCTGTCGTATGCGCGCACTTTTTATCCTCGCCGCTCCGTGCGGGTTTACCTCAACAACCTCGCCCAGAAAATTTTTGACTTTGTTTATTCAGACCGGTACCCGATAAAGAAAAAGGTCGTTCGATTTTGGAGCCATGAGCTTCCCCGGCTCATGTGGGAGGGGCGGAACTCTCTTTACTTATCATTTGGAGTTTTCTTGCTCGCTACCCTCATTGGATTGTTTTCTTCCCTCGCTGACGAAAATTTTGCTTCCAATATCCTGGGGCATAGTTATGTGGAAATGACCCGTGAGAATATCAAGGCGGGCGATCCCATGGCCGTTTATAAGCAGGAAGGAGAATTCGGGATGTTTCTCGGAATCACTTTCAACAATGTCAGAGTGGCTTTGCTGGCATTTACACTTGGTATTCTGTTCTCTATAGGTGCTTTGTACATCCTTTTATTCAATGGCGTAATGTTTGGCGCCTTCATTTCTCTTTTCTTGGGTCAAGGCCTTTTACCCGAGTTTTTTCTCACGGTGATGATGCACGGCACGCTCGAACTGTCGTCGATCGTCGTGGCTGGAGCAGCGGGCATCACACTGGGCAGCGGCATGGTGTTTCCTGGAACTTTTAGCCGATTGAAAGCTTTCCAGGCTTCTGCGCGAAGAGGTCTTTTCATGTTCCTGGGGACTGTTCCACTTTTCGTAATCGCTGGCTTCGTGGAGGCTTATTTCACCCGCCACACCGATGCGCCCAACGCACTGCGTTTGGCTTTCATCCTCCTTTGTGCAGCATTCGTGATTTTCTACTTTATATGGTACCCATATATACGCTCACGCCGACCCGAAGAGCATAGTCAAACATCCTCCTCCCCTCCAGATAAAACCGTTGAAGTAAAGTTGGGTGAGGTGAAATCTTCTGGCGATATTTTCTTCGAGTCTTTTTACGCTTTTACAAGTGGATGGAAACATATCTGGAAAGGTGCCTTTGTAGGGAGCTTGGGATTTTGTCTGGTTGTTTTCGGCTGGCTCGACGGAGCCCCAAGCGATCTGATAAATTTGAGAAACAGTGTGGCATTCGGGACTTGGAGGACCTTGGCCGAAATAGCCTCTGAGATCAGAACCCAGTTCCCATTGACGATAGCAATCTTTGTCGTTCTACTGTATGAGTATTACAGCTGCCTGAAGAAGTATTATGGTTCCAGTATTGAATTGACTTTTAATGGTGGTTTGCTCACAGCCATTTTAGCTTTCGCAATCATATTTATATTGGAGGAAATGGCGAGTGGAATATTGCAGGCTTTGGTTGGTTGTGTTGTTTTTGCGGTTCCTGTTTTGTTGCAACATGCTTCAGGCTTGAACAGGATCGATTCAGTCGGGATCTATATAAAGAGTACTTTTTGGCAAATAGTTGGCCTGGGTTTTACAATCTTTGTCTCGGGTGCGCTTTTCTTTTTGTTGTTCGACGTTCCACTTCTTGAAATTGCTTTAAAATTCGTGGTACAAAATATTTGGTCGGACAGCGAACTCGCCTTCGAGGCCTACGTCGTCCTTTTTACCTTCGCAAGCGTTTTTGGCCTGCTGATTTTCATACAATATGCTTGGGTAGTATATACGCTTCAATTTTTCAACGCATTGGAGATCGTAGAGGCCAACCACCTCATTCAACAAATACAAGAACAGCTTAGCCAAAGACCGAATCGCCTCAATGGATTGGAGAGGGAATAGCCATGTTACCAAGGCCTTACTTCGTAGGGATACCGCAATTGATATTCCCGTTTTACCATGGAAAGGATTTTCTCTCGCAGGGTTTCTATGTTGTCCTTCTGGATGGCAGAGATGAATACGTTTTCCACTTCAAAAGTGTTTTTCAGCGAAGTGCTCAATTCTTTTTCTATCTCTGCTTTTGTTTGGGCATCCAGCAGGTCGTCGAAATATTTCTCCCTGTAGAGGTCCATCTTGTTGAAAACCATGAGGGTGGGTTTGTTACGAGCTCCCAACTCCTCGAGGGTTTGGTTCACCGTGTGGATTTGCTCCTCATAGCTGGGATGTGAAATGTCCACCACATGCAAAAGGATGTCGCTTTCGCGAACTTCGTCGAGGGTTGATTTGAAACTCTCGATGAGGTGGTGAGGTAGTTTCCTGATGAAGCCTACTGTGTCTGACAACAAGAAAGGGACATTGTCGAGCACTACCTTCCTCACGGTGGTGTCGAGCGTAGCGAAGAGCCTGTCTTCAGCGAACACGTCGGACTTGCTCAACAAGTTCATCAAGGTGGATTTTCCCACGTTGGTATAACCGACGAGCGCTACTCGAATGAGGTTGGTTCTGCTTTTGCGGCGGGTGGCGGCCTGCTTGTCTATTTTTTCGAGCTGCTTTTTGAGAAAGCCGATTTTCTCCCTGACGATTCGGCGGTCCGTTTCGATTTCCTTTTCGCCAGGCCCCCGCATGCCAATGCCGCCGCGCTGTCTTTCGAGGTGGGTCCAGAGCCCCCGTAGTCTCGGCAACAGATACTGGAGCTGGGCCAACTCCACCTGTGTTTTGGCCTGTGCAGTCTGGGCTCTTTTGGCGAATATATCGAGGATCAGAGAGCTGCGGTCAACGATTTTGACCTTCAATTCCGACTCGAGGGTGGCTACCTGTTTGCCCGTGAGGTCGTCGTCAAATATGACGAGGTTGATCTCTGGGTGAGACTCGAGGTATGATTGGATTTCCTCCACCTTGCCTCTACCAATGAATGTTCTGGTGTCGGGGTGTGGCAATTTCTGAATGAATCTTTTTGCCGTCGTGGCACCAGCGGTTAGGGCAAGAAATTCTAATTCATTGAGGTATTCCTGGACTTCCTCCTCCGATTGGTATTTGTGGACCAAACCAACCAGGACGGCTTTTTCTTTCTCCGAGACAACTCCGCTGGCTTTTGATTTATGTGAATTCCATTCCTTGCTCATAGGGTTTCATTGATGGGTTTAGCGAGGACGTAACCACTTTTCGGGATCCAGGCGGGTTTTGTTGTGCCAAATTTGCAAGCTCATTTCGGTGGAATTGGTTTGTGGATCGGTTGCAGACGTCCCCAAGCGTTGACCACTTTTTACTCGATCGCCGCGTTGTACCGTAGTCTCTTTCAGGTTTGAATATACCGTGAAATAATCGCCATGACGGACGATAACCATGTATTGTGAGCCAGGCACGTATTGGATACCCACTACTTCGCCCTCAAAGATGGCCTTGACCGGCGCATCGGGATCGGTGCTGATGTCGATGCCGTTGCTTTGGATGACGAGGTTTGAAAAAGTGGGATGGTTGTGCACGCCAAATCGCTCGGTAATGATTCCTCTATCGACGGGCCAGGGCAGTCTACCTTCGCTTCTCCTGAAAGCTTGAGTAAGGGAAATGCCTTCATTGGATGCAGAAGGTGACGGGGTTTCTCGTTTGGTTTCCACTGGGGCATCCGTTTCCCTTTTGATGATCTCGGCAATGGCATTTTCCAGTTTTTTTGCGTCAATCTCTTTCTGTCGCAACAATTGCTTTGCTCGTTCCTCGTCTTTTTTCAAGTCGTCGAGCAATCGGTTTTTAGTCTGAAGGTCGAGCGAGAGGATTTCAGACTGTGTTTTGTATGAGCTCAGCAGGTGCGCTTTGTCGGAGCGCTTTTGTTCGAGTACGTAAATTTTCTGCTGAAGCTGTTGTTGAGTTTCGACAATGAGTGCCAATTGCTTGCGGCGGTATTGGTCGTATTGTCTGAGGTACTGCCAGCGCTTGAACAGTTCGTTGAAACTTTGGGCGGAAAGCAGGAATAGGGGCCTCGAACCCGTGAGCCGCTGGCGGTAGGCGTGCCTTAGCAATGAGTTGTACTCGTCTTTGAGTCGATCTATATCTTCATTGAGTGAGTTGATGACTACGGATGTTCGTTCGATGTTTTTATTGAGGAACTCGATTTCTTTTTCGAGTACGTTGATGAGTTCTTGGCGGTTTTTGATCTGGGCTTCGATTGCCTTGTATTTGTCATAGATGGCTTGCTTGTCTTCACTGATCCTGCGAATCAGTTGATTAGTTTGCTCAATTTCCTCCAATAATTTTTTGCGTTTGACCCTCAGCTCGTCGATTCCCGTCGCACCTTTTTGGGCCAACACCATGGAACCCAGGACGAGCGATACTCCTACCGCCATTAGCATCGACAAGCGTAGCCAAGAAGAAAAAATCTCACCGGTTTTTTTCATATCGGTCCGGAATGTCGAAAGTTAGATCCACTGGCTCGCCAGTGGTGATTTTAGTAAACGTAATTTCCACTGAGCTGTTACCGAGTTCTGGGCTCGTCAAATAATAGCTCCGAAAATATGAAAATTTGCTTTTCCGCTCAAAGGGCTGGAAATCTTCGAATCGTGCTTCTATTTTACTCTGCGTGTAAGCATCGGTGACTTCCCAGGCCTGCACCCGCATTTCCTTTCCATCTATGCGGTATTTGGCATCGAAACGCGGCGTCTTTTGAGACAAGAGATAAAAACCAGAATCTATTGCAACGGAGCTTTCGCGGGAGAAGAAAACGGGGTTGCCCAAAATGAGTGCCTGCAGCCCTTCGAAGCCCAAAGGGATGTTGAAGGTTTTTTGCAGGTAGCTGAATGGTTCGGCAGCATATTCGCCATTGAGGCGGTCAATGACGAAAACAGAATCTGGCCGAATGAGCACGCGGGCTGCTTCTATGCTGAATTTCTTCAGGCTCATCCAAATAGCGCTGTCGCGAGCCATGCGCACATACGCAATGAAGGAAGTGCGTCCATACTGGTCGTTGTGGATGACGCGCAAGCGGCCTTCGAACCAATCAGCCTGGATTTGATTGCGCACCAGCTCCCGCAAAATTTCCTCTGCAGGGAGTGGCTTGGGTTTGGTTGGATGCCCCGAGGCTACCCGTGGACCTTTACAGCCCAAAATGGAGAAGCAAAAAAGGGCGGCAGCAAAACAGACAAGCCTGTACATAATTGGGGTCGTGAGTTAAGTGATTTTGAAAAAAGCCCTCTCGCACCAATGCTACGATACGTTCCAGAGGAGCAGTCAACCCGTTGTTACATTTTGCTTCTTCCACTTGATGTTGCAACCGCCACTGGGATATTGCACCGGGTCGACAGGTTGACCGGCTAGAACGGCGTCGAGTGCCCGTCGAAGGTCTTTGCCTGTGAGGGGTTTGCCATTGCCTGGACGAGAATCGTCGAGCCGGCCGCGATAGACCAGTTGTAGATTTTCATCGAAGACATAGAAGTCTGGGGTACATGCGGCGTCGTAAGCCTTGGCTACTTCCTGTGTCTCGTCGTAGAGATAAGGAAACGGATATCCAAGGCGCTGAGCCACTTCCTTCATCTTGTCGGGAGCGTCATCAGGATATTGCTCTACATCGTTGGAGCTGATTCCAACGAATGCTACCCCTTTGGGGATGTAGTCATTGGCCAATCTGACAATTTCCGGGTTGACATGTATTACGTAAGGGCAATGATTGCAAAGGAACATGACGACCGTCGCTTTTTTGCCCTTGGACAGCTCTTTCAATGAGACCATTTTACCACTGACGGTATCTGGGAGGGTAAAATCCGGAGCCTTGGTGCCGAGTGGCAACATAGTCGATTCTGTGTAAGCCATAAGCGCATGGGTTTTGGGTTAAAAAGTGTGTGCGACCTTCTACACCTATGTAGAGATGCAGATGGCCGCAATGCTGAATTATGAGTGCTGGAAGCGGATCAGGCAAAAATAACCATCTCCAAACCTGGGAACGGTTGCCAGCCCGTCATTCAACCTGGAGAACGACGAATTCGACCCGACGGTTCAATTGCCGACCGGAGGGGGTACCGTTGTCTGCCACGGGCTGGGTACTTCCACAGCCTCTAAATTTCAACCTCGAGGGGCTGATTCCGTTTTTGACCAGGTAATCGACGACGGCCTTTGCGCGTTTTTCGGAAAGCGTCTGATTGTATTCTTCCGTGCCTGTGTTGTCGGTGTGGCCACAGATTTCGATGGCAAGATGGGGGTTTTGCTTCAATAATGTCAGCAACTTCTTCAACTCCACGTATGATCGTGGCATCAGTTCCCATTTGTCGTGTTCGAAATAGATGTCCTTTAGGGCGACTACCTTGCCCGGCTCCAATCTTACCTTGAGCAGGTCATCGTCTCTCACGGGTACCGGCAGAATGGGCGGCACCTTCTTGACGAGCACGTCGTCCACGTAGTAATAACCAAAAGGGAGCAATCCTTGTGTAGGTGGACGAACCTGGGTGAGGGAGTCGTGAAAGAAGTTGCCAATGAGCAAGAATTCGGATTCTTCTTGTGCCTTGAAGCGCCCACCCACCCTGATCCATTCGCCGACCGGGGCATCCAGGATCTCATCCGCAAACACTTGAGGAATGAAATCCAGCAATCCGTCTGTGAGGTCGTTAACTTGTTGGGTGGAAAAGTAGAAACCCAGCTTGTCGGTTCGGTAACCCCTTGGCAGGGGTGCTACCCACATTTCACAGTAATAGTCCTGATTGACAACAAGGGGTTCACTCAGCTGAATTTGTATGTATTCTCGACAGTGGGGCTTGCCTTGCTCACAACCATACACGGTGATACCTGACATCGACTTGCCTGAGCGGGGCTTCTGCTCTCCAAATCCCTTCTGGGCCCAATGGGACGGCACGCGCACCTTTGGACCGTACACATCGGGAGAAGCATTCGTAGCCGAAGACCAGTATTTCATTACGAAACTGTAGTGTTCCCCTTTGTAAAACCAGCCAATGGGGGGCGAAGCGTAAAGCTCGAAGCTCGGATTGGGGACGATGTTATCGCCCTCCCCTGACGGACTCTGGGCTGGGAGTACGCGGATGCAAATACAAACAAGCGATATGAGGTAGAGCTGTTTCACGCCCACACATTTGGTCGATTAAAGAACGCCGATGATTTGGGAGGGGTTGCCCACCGACCAATTTTATCCTGTGAAATCCCGTCAAAAGGGTCCTTTTATTCAAACGCCGTATGCTTCGCCTTGTCGTGCCCTGACATTACTGTACACCCTTGAAAAACACAAAGGCCGACGAAGCAGACGTGTTCTTGATGTAAGTAAACAGACAATTCCCTGCCGGTGATTGCTTCAAAAAGCACCTGCGATCAAGCGCAACCCGATATATAGCAAGAGAAACACCATGCCAAACAACAAGATGGTTACTGATAGCAACACCCCAATCACCAGACTCCAGCTTCCCCGATGGCGTCCTCGTTCGTGATATGCTTTGAGGAGCTTCAGGTTCCTGCGGTTGGCCTTGAACTGGAGGTCGAACACATCACCTATCAATGGAATAGAGCCAAGTATGGCGTCGAGTAAAATGTTGCCAATCATCCTGGCAAGGAGCTCTCCACTGGCCCCGTGACGCACCATGAATGCAACCAGCATCCCGCTGATGGCGAATGTGACCACATCCCCTGCGAAGGGAATGAGTCCGATTAAAAAGTCGAGACCAAAGCGAATGCGGGAGCCGGGTATTGTGAACCGAGAATCGAGCAAATCTGTCAACACTTCCAGTCGCTGTAGATCTCGTTCGAGCTGCAGTTGTTTGGAGAACTGGTTCATCACTCGGCGAGTCGTTGAAGTTTTTTGGCTGCTGCCTTCAGCGTTTGTTCTTTTTTAGCAAAACAAAATCGAATGATCCGTTCATCACGCCCAGAGGCATAGAAAGCCGAAACGGGTATGGCAGCCACTCCAACGTCGGTAGTTAGCCAGCGCGAAAAATCTACATCCGAAAGGTCACTTACCTGGCTATAGTCGAATAGTTGGAAATAGGTGCCATGACAAGGCAGAGGGCGCAGGGGAAGGTTGCCCAATTCGGCGAGGAAATAATCCCGCTTTTGCTGGAAAAAGTGAGGGAGTTGCTCGAATACCGCTTCATCCTCGAAGTAAGCGGCGAGGGCATACTGCACCGGCGTGGTGACACTGAAGACATTGAACTGATGCACTTTTCTGATTTCACGGGTGAGCGCCGGTGGCGCTACTACACAACCCACCTTCCAACCTGTGGCGTGTATCGACTTGCCAAAGGAAAACACGGTCACTCCGCGCTTGTACAAGGCCTCATTGCATAGCAAGCTCTCGTGGCGGTAACCATCAAAAACGATGTGCTCATACGCTTCATCGCTCAGTACGAAGATGTCTCGGTCTTCGGCGATGCGGAGCAATTGGTCCCAGTCGCTTTTGTCCAACAAGGTGCCGGTTGGGTTGTGTGGAGTGTTGACTATGATGAGTCGGGTGCGCCAGGAAATGAGGCGTTCGAGGAGCGACCAGTTGATGCGGAAATCGGGTGGTTCGAGTTCGTAGGTAACAGCTATGCCACCATTGACCTCGATGGAAGGTCGATAGCTGTCGTAGGCCGGTTCTATCAAGATTGCTTCATCGTTTGGTTTGATCAGAGCAGTGATGGTGCTGAAAAGGCCCTCGGTAGCGCCAGCCGTGATGGTGATTTCCTCCTCGGGGTCCACCTCCAGGCCATACGAGTTGCCAATCTTTCGGGCGATGACCTGGCGCAGGGCTGGCACGCCAGCCATCGGAGCATATTGGTTGAATCCCATTTTCATGTATTTGGTCACCAGGGATTTCAATCGCGGGTCGCAGTCGAAGTCGGGAAATCCTTGCGAAAGGTTGATCGCGCCAAACTCATTGGCCAAGGTGGTCATGACCGAAAAAATGGAGGTCTGGGTGGCGGGAAGCTTGGATCTGATATCGAGCATGCTGGCAGTTTTGATGGAGAGGCGAGCCAGGGCAAGATAAACAGCACCCGGCAGCTCTACAATTTGGCTCCTTTGATGTAAACCAGGCTTGAGCTTATTGTGTGATCGGGTCGAAGTTCGATTACCCGATAAGCAGGCGAGTAATGATCGATGGCGAATGCAGGCATGCGCCAGTCGATCTGGAAATAAGTGCTGGGCGTAATTTGAACCGTGAGGTTTTTGTGACACAGGGTCTTGTCCACGTGGTAGTGGCCGCAGAAAATCATCACCGGTAGAGGCGTATTGCACAGCACGGAAATCAATTCGTCCCTGTTTTGAAGCGGATAATGAGAGTCCATGTGAGGCACCCCGGCAAGCAGGGGTGGATGGTGCATGAAAATGAGAACGGAGTCGCGCATCTGGCGCAACTCTCGCTCCAGCCAGTTTAGCTGGGCTTCCGACATGTAACCATTGGAGGTCTCCAGGAAAAGTACCTTGCGGCCACCGAGCACTCGCTTGTAAAAAAGTTCTTCTCCTACGAGCAGATGTTCCGTTTGGAAAACTTCCGCGAGCATGAGCGGGTCGTCGTGGTTGCCACTGATGATGGAGTAAGGCACATCGAGTTTGTCGAGCTGGAATTTGATTGCTGTGTAAACGCTTTTGTTTCCCGTTGACAGACACAGATCCCCGGTAATGACGATATGGTCGGGCTGCTCCTCCTGGACGGCATCCAGAACGTTCAGGAAGTTCTGGTACACATCGATGCCCATGGTATCTTCGCCCTTCGCCGGCAAATGCAGGTCTGTCAATTGGATGATTTTCATTGCGTCTAATTGTTTCGGGTTCTCCCAACGCAACAATAATCAAACTGTTGCTATTGGTCATCGGCCCTCGATGTCTATGCAACCGCTACTATACAAACCCTTGCAGCTGGACGGTAGCATCGAAGGACAAAAAAAACAGATGCAAGCTGCAACCGGTTGTTTGAATTCGACAACACCTCGCACCTTCTATGAATCTGAATAAACTGAACGAATCCATTGCTGCCTACCAAACTTTTCTCAAAAACGCCCCCCATCACTTTCCTTACTGGAAATGGGAGTCACAGCGCATTTTTCAGAACCGATGGGACTTGGCGGCACCTGACCTGAAGAGCATGTTAGACCAGGCCCTCGACAATAGCCAGAGCAGACGCATCTGGAAGCGAGAACACTACGAACCCAAAGACGCCTTGTTGGTGCTCGCTGAGTTTCATGCCGATTTCGTCAGGAGTATGTTCCATGACCTTTTCGATGAGTCCAGGGAGGTTGGCGGGCGCATCGATCGGTTTCTTTTCCATTTGGACGAGCTGCTCAGAGAGTACCGAGAACGACACCCCTACACCCGACTGAACAGCCATTTTCATCACGATGGATACCAAATGGTGAGTTGGTACTTGTGCTTCCGGTTTCCCGAACGGTATGCGCCCTATCACTTCGAAATGTTCAAAGCTTTCATGGAAAAACTCGGAAGTCGAAACCCCGTGCAGGTTGATGACATCGACCGATATTTCAAAGTGATGCGCACCGTGCAATCTTTCCTTCTAAAGGATGAAACGATCGTACGTCTCCATCGCGATCGGCTGGATCCAGACAAGCATTACACGGGGGAAACACTGCTGTTGGCCGAGGACTTCGCCCGTTTTGTCTCTGGTGTGAAAGCGGATTATGATTGACTCACCCAGGTGCCGACAAACTCTGCGCGCATGAGTTCATTCATAGTGCGTCCATGACAGCGGTACGGCAACCCGCTCGCCTGCAGTGTGCGGGCTCAGCCATTCAGGTTTAGGGGGCAAGTCCTTCCGCCTAAACAGAATCCCTTCGTAATTGAGAAACAGTACCAGGTCGTAGCGTTCGTGTAATTGGGCCGACTCACCGGGATCCACGTAGTAATAGTCGAACCCCTTCTCTGGCAATATTGATTTGGAATACAGTAGAGGTTCACTCAAAAAATTCATTTTACGCGTAGTGTAGTAATAGCTGGCAGCAGGGTGGTAAATCCAGTGCAACCCCAGGGAGATTTTCTCTTCTTCAGGCACGTTTCGCCAAAACAGCATCATAACGTCCTTGGTAAAGGCATCGTAGTACCATTCCCGCACCTTCCAGTGCTCCCCAATTTTTGAAAAATGCACTACACAAAACAGCCCTAAGGCGACGGGCACCAATCTCCATGCAATATGGCGGGAGGCTACAGCCAGGTGATTGCCATACAGAAAGACTGACAGCACGGCCAAAGGCACGAAGATCAGAGCTGTGCGGTTTACCATGTACTTCGAACCAGTGAGCAGGTGTTGGGCTAATTGGGAAAATGTGATCATCAGCCCCAAAAACAATACGGCTCCCAACAATCGATCTGAAGCAGTGTCGGTCCGCCTGTGCAGTTTTTTCACTACGTGGACACTTGCGGCAATGAGCAGTGCCAAGAGTGGAATGCCGAAAAGTTCCAGGTTGTACATGTGCACGTAGCGGATGCCGTAGAGGCTGTTGGAGATGAGGCTTTTGAAGGTGTCGATCAGCGAATCGGTTCCATACTCAAACTCGCGGTTAGCCAACAAAAAACCGATGGGCCGATAAATCAGCCAGGCCAGGACTCCACAGGACAGCACCACCACTGACACATGCGACCTCCATTCAGGGAAACCGTGCCCCGAGCGATAGTTTTCCAAAAACCAAAACGACACCAGCAACACCACGAGGGCAGCCAGGTATGGCAACATCGTGAAATTAGCAAGTACAGCCAGGCAGGCCCCACCCATCGCTCCCACCAACCATTTTACAGCAGGCTGCTCGAGATACCGCCCCAGGTTGTACAAACTGAACACCATCATACTCACAGCCAGGCCATATCCTCGAGCAAGGGAGAAGAAGTCGAGGAGGTATCGGTTGCTGATGAAGAAAATGAATCCCACCACGACCATCCACCCCGTGGAGGCCCAGCGATCGACGATGCGCCATCCATACCAGAGATACACGGCCAATGCGAGCAGACTGGGTAGGCGCAAGGCCCATTCCCATTCTCCAAACAGCTTTGCCGAGAGCTGCATCAGCAGCACGTATAACCAGTGGAGATTGGCGGTCCCCCAGCAGTCGGGCGACCAGTAGCACTTGAAAATGGGGAAATGCGTCCACAGCTTCCAGGTGCCGCATTCATCGTGAGTCATTGACAAATGAACGGCCCGGTAAGTCGCATAGGCCATAACGGCCAATGCGAGACCCAGGACGATCGCACCGGGCAAGGGTGTTTGCCATTCCCTATTTGCGGGTTTGTCTTTCATCGAGACGTCCGTCATGGTGGCTCGATTCACATGTTGTAACAGCCTGCTGAAGGCTGGATACGCCTCAACCCAGGTCGAATTTGATGCCTTGGGCCAATGGGACGCTGGTGCCCCAGTTGATGGTGTTTGTCTGCCGACGCATGTAAGCTTTCCAGGCATCGGAGCCACTCTCGCGCCCGCCGCCGGTTTCTTTCTCACCTCCGAAGGCACCACCGATTTCAGCTCCACTGGTGCCGATGTTGACATTGGCGATGCCGCAGTCGGAGCCGGCTGCCGATAGGAAGAGTTCGGCTTCGCGCAGGTTGAGGGTCATGATGGCGGACGAAAGGCCTTGAGGTACCCCATTCTGGATGGCGATGGCCTCTTCGAGGGTGCGGTATTTCATCAGGTAGAGGATGGGGGCAAAGGTTTCCTCCTGGACGATGGGCATATCGGGCGTGGCTTCGACAATGCAGGGCTTCACGTAGCATCCGCTTTCGAAGCCAGGGCCTTCCAGTACGCCTCCTTCCACGATGAACCTGCCTCCCTGCTGGCGGATGGTGTCGAGGGCTTTGAGGTAAGTGTTTACGGCATCTTTGTCGATAAGGGGCCCCACGTGGTTTTTCTCATCGAGGGGGTTGCCGATGCGCAATTGTCGATAAGCGTTGGCGAGCTTGTCGCGCACTTCATCGTACACGCTTTCGTGAACGATGAGGCGGCGGGTGGTTGTGCAGCGTTGACCACAGGTGCCTACGGCTCCAAAGACGGTCGCTGGCAGGACTACGTTCATGTCTGCATTCGGTGTGACGATGATGGCATTATTCCCGCCGAGTTCGAGCAAAGTCCTGCCAAGGCGCGCAGCTACGGTCTGCCCCACAATCTTGCCCATGCGGATGCTTCCCGTGGCTGAGATGAGTGGTACGCGGCGGTCTTTGGTCATCAGTTCGCCCACTTTGTAGTTGCCGTTGATCACGTTGACCACACCTTCCGGCATGCCATTGTCCTGTAGGACTTTTCGAAAAAGGTTTTGGCAGGCAATGCTGCACAAGGGCGTTTTCTCAGAAGGCTTCCACACGAGCACATCTCCACAAACGAGTGCGATCATGGCATTCCACGACCAGACGGCTACAGGGAAGTTGAACGCCGTAATGATGCCTACGATCCCAAGGGGGTGCCATTGCTCGTACATGCGGTGGCGGGGGCGTTCGCTGTGCATGGTCAGGCCGTAGAGCTGTCGGCTCAGACCCACGGCAAAGTCACAGATGTCAATCATTTCCTGCACTTCACCCCAACCTTCCTGCAGGCTCTTGCCCATTTCATAGCTCACCAGCCTGCCGAGCGGATCTTTGTATCGGCGCAGTTGCTCTCCGTATTGGCGTACGATTTCGCCACGGCGCGGAGCTGGCACTTCCCGCCAGTATTTGAAAGCCTCCTGGGCGCGAGCGATGACTTGCTCATACTGCTCTGCCGTGGTCTGGCTGACGCTGCCTATGAGTTGCCCATCTACTGGGGAATAAGAGGGGATGTATTTGCGGCTTTTCCAGGATTCCAGTCCTGTGCTGGTACCGGCGTTGTGGCGTTTGATTCCCAATTTTCGAAGAAAATCCGTGTTCATTTTCGTCAATTTTTTTGTGAAACAGGTTGTAAGGCATGGTTGGCCTGTGCAAGCGCGCAAATGTAACCGTTAGGGCGGGTTGACCGAAGTCCGGAGGAGGTGCCTTCTGTTTTGATGCCCATATGACAGGGGATACTTTTGGGCTACCCAAAGGAAGGCATTCATGAAAAGTACCTCCATTGTAATCCTGTTTTTCCTCGGCCTGGTACCGGCTTTGTATGCCCAACAGGTTCGTATCGATGTCATTCCTGGCACCCCGGTACAATTCGAAATGGTACTCGTGCCCGGTGGAGCGTTTGAAATGGGACCGTCGGCTGAGACCGTGCTGGTGCGCGTGGACAGCTTTTGGATGGGCCGGTTCGAAGTGAGCTACGATGAATTTGCGGTATTCTATCACCGCGATCTCGACAGCGATACCACCCTGCATCCTACCAGAGCGTACAGAGTGGATGCAGTGACACGTCCCACCCCTCAGTACATGGACTATACCTACGGCATGGGGCGAAATGGCTACCCGGCCGTCAGCATGACCCAGCAGGCGGCGCTGCGGTATTGTCAGTGGCTGTATGAAAAAACCGGGCGATTCTATCGCTTGGCTACCGAGGCCGAATGGGAGTACGCCTGCAAGTTGGGGCGCACCGATACCCCACCATCGGGCAATATGCTGGATTGTGCCTGGCTGGCCGACAACGCCAACCACACCTACCACCCAGTTGGCACGCGTCAACCCAATGCACTCGGCATTTTCGACATGCTCGGCAATGTGGCAGAATGGACGCTCGACGATTACCGACCCGACTATTTGGACTTGCTGCGCAAGGGTGAGACCGACAACCCTTGGATGGTGCCGATCAAAAAGCATAGCCGCACAGTCCGGGGTGGCAGTTACAAAACCAAAGCCAGTGAATGTGCTTGCACGGAAAGGGAACGCTCGGATCCGCGGTGGCAGGCTCGCGACCCCCAGATACCCAAAAGCAAATGGTGGAATCCCGATTCCCCCTTCGTGGGCTTCCGCATCGTCAGCCCTGTAAAGCAACCGTCGGAACAGGAGGTTTTCACCTTTTTTCAAACGGCTATCAAAGATTGAAAAAGAGGCGGTAGCTGATCGGTGCCAATGGAGAATGCCACGTGAAAGCCGCTATGGGAATGATGGGAAAGCTTGGCTGCTACCACCGCAAATCCTCATCTACATCGGGATGGTTTTGGCGGCCAAAACGGCGGCGGGTGGCCAGCCTTTCTTTCTGGCGCTCGAGCACCAGCCGAGCCAATGCTTCATTGGCAGGCGTGGGCTCACTGGGGGAGAGGGCACGGTGGATTTTTTCTTCTGCTACGTCGTTGCGGTACAGCAGGCTCAGCAGATATTCCATGTTGTGTTCAAGCAGCCAGGCAATCCGTTCGCTCAGTACGCGCAGGAGTTCTTCCTCTCCCGGCATTTCCTCACCCGACACGGGGAGTTCAAACTCGCCGGCAATGAGTTGTGTGAGCTGCTTCTGTGCTTCTTCCATTTTAGCAGGTGAATGAAATGATTGACTCAGGCACAGGCATTGGCTGGATGCTCATGACCAAGGCTTTGTAGTGCTGCTGCGAAAATAACCAGATGTTTCACCCGATTTAGGGCTGAACGCTTGGCAAAAAGGGAAGGTCGGATGAGGAGGGGCTTGAAGATTTGAGCCTTGTTGTTGGTGTCAATCAAATGCCGATGGCAATTGAAAACAGCTGGTTGGCCTTATTATAGCCCCGGCGAATGAAGATGAATGTCAAGCGAGGAGGATTTGAGGATATGAGGATATGAGGATTTCCTGCCTGCCTGTCGTCAGACAGGTCTGCCGCCCCGTCTGGCCGACGGACAGGCAGGCAGGGAGGATTTGAGGATTTCCTGCCTGTCTGGCGCTAGACAGGTCTGCCGACCCGTCTGTCTGTCGACAGACAGGTCTGGCCGCCCTGTCTGCCGTTGGGCAGGCCTGTCTGCCGTCAGGCAGGCCTGTCTGCCGTCAGGCAGGTAGAACCTGAGAGAAACCCAAGAGCGTCTGGCTGCCCTGAAATGTATTCAGCTTGAATCACCGGAGCTATAAAATCCCAGTCTGCGTTTGGCGGGTTGAAGTAGGGCGGGTAAAGGTTGCCAAAGAATACAACGAGGCATGGCACGGAGAAGGCCTAAGGGCAGGTTGAGTGTGCCGGGAAAACGGCTTCGGTCAGGGGAGGCAAATGCGGGTTGCTAATTCCGCGAGCTGATTTACCCCGTGGGCCGCCAATTCGCAGGTTGTCTGGCCCGGGAGGCGAGCAGTCAAATGCCTCGCATACCGATGGCCCTGTGCAGGAGGTTCAGGACTGGGCTTCTTCCTTGGAATTGCTGGCTACGCTCAGAAGCAACATACCTCCCACCACCACGTCAACCAGGTTCCATAGGTCGCGGCCAAGCGAAACTTTGAAAAACGGCTGAAACAGCAATGCCAGCATTAAATAAATGTATGCCTTGCCCTGCTCGCCCCTTTCCAAGTGGACATGAGCAAGGAAGCCGAAACCCGCCATGGAAACGAAGCGGACCAGTTGATAATACCCGTAGGGCATGTCGGCCAGGCAGATGAAAAGCATGAGGGCCAGGACGACTTTGACGGTGTTTTCATTTTTCATCAGTAAAAGGGGTTTGGTGATTCAGCAGCAATGGCTAGGGAAATGACCCTTTGAATACTTGAAGGGCTTGTCGTTGTTTTTTTCTTCAGGCGTCTGAATGCGCTTTTCGAACGAAATCGAGAATGGCCTCCACGTATTGTCGGTCGTTGGAAAGACGGGGCACTTTGTGCTGCCCACCGAATTTACCTCTTGCCTTCATCCATTTGACAAAAGTACCAGGTGGCAAGGGGTGCAAGCGAAGCCTTTGGAGGGCCATGTCGTGAAAGCGCTTGGCCTCGTAATCTGAATTGATGGCTTGCAATTTTTCGTCCAAAATCCTGGCGAAGGCCTCCAAATCAGCCGGGGGTTTTTCGAACTCCACACACCACTCGTGTCCGCCCTTTTGTCCCTCGGAAAGGAAAATGGGTGCCACGGTGTATTCCGTTGCAAGGGCTTGACACGCCCTGCAGGCCTCGGCCAAGGCTTTGTCGGTATTTTCGACCACTACCTCTTCGCCAAAGACATTGATGAATTGCCGGGTGCGACCTGTGATGCGGATTTTGAACGGGCGCAAGGAAGTGAAAGCTACTGTGTCGCCGATGACGTATCTCCAAAGGCCGGCGTTGGTCGTAATGACCATTGCGTAATTTTTGTCGAGTTCGACTGCTTCGAGTGGAATGGCTCGGGGTTGCTCCACAAACCACTCTTCCATGGGTAGAAATTCGAAATAAACACCGTTGTCGAGCAGCAGCAGCATGTCTGGGCTGGCAAAGTCATCTTGGATGGCGAAGTAGCCTTCACTGGCGTTGTAAATCTCCTGGTAGCTGACCTGCGTTGAAGGAAGCAAGCGTTGGAACTGGTCTCGGTATGGTGTAAAGCTTACTCCACCATGGATATAGCCTTGGAGGTTGGGCCAAATTTCGAGTACGTGGCGGGCGCCATAGTATTCGAGCAAGCGTCTGAACAGCACTATCGTCCATGTGGGGACTCCCCCTACCATGACCACATCGTGGCGTCCGCTGATGCGAACCATTCGCTCGATTTTCTCTTCGAAATCGGGGAGCAAGGCGGTTTTTATATCGGGAGTGACGAAGAGGCGTGCTATCAAAGGCATATTGCGAATCATGACGGCCGACACGTCGCCGACGAGGGTGGTGGGGCATCCTTCGAATGGTCCGATGGTGCCCCCCATGAGTAGGCTGCGTTTTTCGAACTGCCGTGCGTCGGGTCGCTGGAGGTAAAACAAAGTCATCGTATCCCTGCCACCCCTGATGTGGCAGGTGCGCAGGTTTTCAGCGCTGACGGGTATGAATTTGCTCTTGTCGCTGGTGGTTCCGGAAGATTTGGAAAAAAAGCGAATCCGGCCCGGCCAAAGCACATCGCGCTCGCCCATCATCATGCGATGGATGTAAGGCTTGAGCGCCTCGTAATCTCCTACCGGCACGCGTGTGGCAAAATCCCAAGGATTTTCGATGGAAACGAAGCGGTGTTGCTTTCCCCATTCGGTGGGTGCAGCCTTTCGCACCATTTGAAGAAGGAGGCTGTGTTGCACTTCATGGGGCTTTTCCATGAAGTGTCGGATGCGGGCATGGCGTTTCCGCAGGTAGTACCCAAAGGTGTGGTTGAATATTTTCTTTATCACATCAGCGGGCTTTGAAGGTGGCAAGGGGCTGGGTTTTCAGAATGGCCCAGGATTGTGGCCTCACTGCCCTGAGAGGTAAAGCAAGTGGACTCATTGGGTTTGTTTGAGTCGCGCAATGCCTGCCTTGGCGCCCTGGTATTCTGGGTCGAGGCGCAATACCGTCTCATAGTCGCTGATGGCGTTGGCTGTTTTGCCGAGTAGCTCATAGGCTACTCCACGGTGGTAGTAGGCGTCGGTGAAGGTGGGCGCCATTTGAACGGCAATGTCGAATTGCTTCAGAGCCTGCTCCACGGAGTCCATGTCGAGGTAAAGCAGCCCTGCATTGTAGTAGCCATCCACGTACTGTGGATCGATAACGTTGATGCGCTTGTAAAGGGCCAATGCTCCCTGGAGGTCGTTGCGGATGTTCGACAGGTAATAGGCTTTTGCATGTAGAGCCGCCACGTTGTTGGAGTCTACCCGCAAGGCGTTGTCGTAGTATCGGTCAGCGGCAGCGGGATTGGTCTGGGCTACGAGCTTGGCCAACTCTATCCATGCGTCAATGTTTTCGGGATCGTTTTCGACACAAGATTGATAGGCATTGATGGCCTGCTCAGTCTTGCCCATGTCTCTGAAGACGTTTCCAAACATGAAAAACATCTCCGCATTTTGTGGGTCGATTATCCGGATGCGCTCCAGCGTGAACAGGGCATCATTGTACTGCTTGAGTATCCATTGGAATTCTGCAAGTTTGAGCAGGGTAGGTATGCGCTGCGGGAACTTGGAGGCCGCCAATTGCATGGTGTAGAGGGCCTGGCGAGATCGGTAATAATCCAAGTAGGCGTCGGCCAGCAGGTGGTAATACTGGGGCTGCAGCGAATCGAGTTCGATGGCTTTCGACAGGTCAGCGATGGCTTGGTCGTAGTTCTGCAACTGGTAGTACAACTCCCCACGTTGGGCGTACAGCTCAGGGTTATTGGGCTCCTTATGGATCTCTTCGCTCAGCTTGACGATGGCAGGATCGGGAGCTTGCTGTACAGTCGTAGGCTCAGAGTTTTCCTCTCCGTTGCCGCAGGCAAACAACAACCCTACGAAAGGTAGAATCAGGAAAAAAGTGATTTTGTGCTTCATGTTGCGAAAGTAAGCTGAGTAGTAAACCCGGCCAATGGTGCACGGTGCCGCAATCGGCAACCGGAAATTGCAAAAATCAGAAACCTGTCCAAACGCCACCCTCTTCGCTGTAGTTCATCTGCGCAATCAGCCTTGCTGGACCCCCCTGAGAAGATTTTTAATTGAAAGCAGATGGAGCTCGGGGAAACACTGGAAAAGGTTGATTTGTCCTGAGGAAGCAAATGGTGGTGCTTGTTTCCACATCTTCAGGGCGGTTGGCCGGTGCAAGTGAGCAGGCTGTCGTGCATCGTGGATATGAATGAAATTGATAAAAAATCTGGCGGATGCTCAGCGCTTTGAGAAAGGATCTACAGAGGCTTTCTACGATTTGCCCAGAATTAGCTTGAGAAGTGGCAACACCTCACCAGCTGGCCCCTGCAGAGGAGAGGTCGTCGCTTCTGATTCCAAATCGCGGGGGGCGCGCGCCAACCTCAAGAGGCGTTGACGTTCGGCGACTTCGAAGCGGGCGAATGCCCGGCGAAGCGAAGGGAGTACCAAAGTGAAATGCTCGGCAGTCAAAGCGTCGAGCCAGGTATCGAGCAGCCTCCAAAGGTTTCGGTTGTACAACAACACCTGGGCGCTTCCTTCCAGGAAGCCTTCAATCCATTCGGCGGCTTTGATGGGAGGAATGGAAGGTGAAAGCGCCTGCTGCATCAGGCGTTGTGTTTCAACAAGGGTAAACCACCCCTTGTCGAAAACCAGGCGCGTACAGGCTCCCTTCAGCAGTTCGCTGCCGTGCGTACTGCGCGAAATGTGCTGGAGCATTTCGCACCAGGGCATTTCGAGCACTTCGTCCTCCATGAGTTCGATGGCGTGGTGCAGCGCCAACAACTGTTCGAATACCTTTGCTGATACTTCTGCCGACAGATGGTTTGTCATTCTCGGCAGCCCTACACAAATGCGCGGCAATAGGTGGTGCAACAGTACCTGCAACTGGGAGGTGTCCACTTGGCGCACATGTCCGTAGCGCAGCAGGCGCACGAGGGTTGGAGCCGTTTCAAGTAGTTCGAAAACGTCTTGGCTTACAGCAGTGACAGCTTCCATACGAGCCGCAAGACCTGCGAAAAGAGTCGGCAGGTCTGCCAGCATGACCTTTTCGGCGAGTATGGCCAAGTCGGGAAGTTTGTGCGTGCTCAGCAACTCGTTATGGACGTAGCGCATACAGGCTTCCTCGAGTGTGTTGCCCCACACCCCGGCTTCGATGATTCGGATGGTGATTTCTGGCTCCCAGCGCAAGCGCCAAAACTCCATGAAGCCGCCGGCACTATCGTGGCGGTCGGGAATTTCACACCTTCCCCAAGGGATGCCGAGTAGGTTGAGTCGATGCAGCAGCTGGCTTTTCAGGCGGTTGGTTTCGTCACGCAGGTCGATACCTCCTCGACGGTTGGCCTTTGTAGCGCCAAGCCTATGCTCCCCGGGGCGCTCCCAATATTTACTGAGGCGTGCTGCTTTTACCTTGCGTTCTATGTCGTGCAACAGAGGGACACCTTCCAGTTTCAGACTTGCAGGAACGATGCCGGCAGCAACCCCCTCCAACATGCGCTCCTGGATGAGTGCCAGCCTGTGCTTACTTCCCTCGCAAATGGTGGCGATGGCCGAGGCCTCCAGTTCTTCGATGCCAGGAAGGGGCAGACCGCGCATGGCAGCGAGCGTTTCAGCCAATTGGACGGCATCCAGCACGCGGGCCGTACTAGCCTCCAGGTCGTCCTCACGAAGCAGCTTCGCTGCCTGAGCCATCCACCTAATGGTGGCTTCGCCGGGATGGTGAAAAAGCAACTCGTACCACCACGGAGAGCGTACGCCGGCCCCATAACCACTATCAAAGGTGAGCCGACGGTGCGTCCAGGGAATCCAGGTGGCTTTGGTTTTCACCTTTTTCAAACCCCTGAACAGGGCATCGTCTGATCGGGCATTGTGTCTTTGATAATCTACCAGCGCTGGCCCGTGCCAAGCACCGCAGACCACAACCATATTACCGAACCCCTCTTTGGAAACTTTCCGAAGGCATCTGCGCATCCAAGCTTCGCGCAGGAGATTCTCCTCCCCGCCTGCCCCTACCTCTTCACGCAGGACGGCCATCATGTCGAGAATGGCGTCGAAAATATCCGGGGCTTGAGCCATTTGTTCGAAAGTCGCTTCCCACCAGCGCTCGCTGTCGGAATAGCCAGCCAGCTGGGCGATGTACGCAATGGGGTCGCCCTGCAACGCGCCTGTTACGGCTGGTTGAGGGGATTCCAGCATCGAGGAAGCTTGCGGAGTGGAGCGCGACAAAGCATGAGACAATGGAAGATCGATGCAGCGGACGGGCACTCCATGTTCATTGGCCCAACCAATGGCAACCCACTCTGGGGAAAAGCTGGCAAAGGGTAGATAAATGGCCTGATGCACCTCTCGTTCGTGATAAATGAGCAAGGCTACCGGAGGCTTCAAAACTTCGGCGTTCTCAGGTGCACGGGAGCAGATGTATTGGCAAAGAGGTTCGGCTTCGGCTGGTAGTTCCACCAGCAGGCAGTCCGGCTGTAGTTCTTCGAGGGCCCGCAAGGTAGCGCGTGCAGAGCCAGGACCGTGATGCCGTATGCCGAGTATTTTCAACATCTTGCGGGGAATTCTGGCATGGTGCCATTGAATGAAGTACTTCTTTCGTCCATCTTCGGAATCCACACAGTACTTGGCATGCCCAAAGAAAAGCAAACCATACGAGTAGCAGGAAGGGACGTTGAAATCACGCATCCCGATAAAGTTTTGTTCCCCTCGGCTGGTATTACCAAAATGGACTTGGTGAACTATTACCTCGAGACGGCTGCGGCTTGGCTTCCATTCGTCAAAGGACGCCCAATTGCCATCAAGCGATACCCGCACGGACTCGAAGGAGCGTCATTCTTTCAGAAAAACATACCAGACCACGCCCCGCCTTGGCTTCCTTCCAAAGAACTTGGAGTCGAAAAACCTGCTCGCTACGTGGTACCTGCCTGCGAAGCCGACTTACTCTGGCTCGTCAACCTCGATGTATTAGAATTTCACACCACCCTCGTATCTGCGCCCCTCTTCGAAAACCCCAATATGATGGTTTTCGACCTCGATCCCCCCGCTACCTATTCATTTGCCGAGTTACGCGATTTCGCCATTGCTTGCCGGCCCATTATCGAATCATCCGGCTATCGTACCCATGTAAAGACCTCTGGAAAAAGAGGCATCCACATCTGCTGCCCGATCGAGCCAAAGCATCCCTTTTCAAAAGTGTTCGAAGAAGCCAAAAAGGTGGCAGAGGCCATTGTGTCTCGCTTGCCAAACTCCACTCTCACCCTCCAGAAAAGCGAGCGAAGTGAACGTGTCCTCGTAGATATCTATCGCAACCACCCCTACCAACTCATGGTGATGCCATACAGCACCCGGGCTACCCCCAATGCCTCCGTCTCCATGCCGCTGACCTGGGAAGAACTGGAAAAGTTGGAGGATCCGGGGGTGTATGATGTTGGGACGGTGGTGGAAAAGTTGAAAAAGGGAAAGGATGCGTGGGAGGAGTATTACCCAAAATAGGATATTACAGCATATCCAGGGGGCTCCTCAAATTACCTTTGACTACATCGGTAATGTGGGTATAGATCTGGGTTGTTTTGATGGAATTGTGCTCCAACATTTCCTGGACATGGCGGATGTCTATACCTGATTCAACAAGATGTGTAGCAAAACTGTGGCGCAGCATGTGGGGCGTCACTCGTTTCTTAATGCCTGCTCTCGAGGCAGCAGCTTTTACAAGGTTTTGGATGCTTTTCGCAGAATAGCGGGGAGCATTCTGGCCCTCAAAAAGGTGATCCTTTGGTTTGTACCTCAGAAAATACTTGCGCAGGTCCTCCAACAGCTTTTCAGACAATAGCACTACCCGATCTTTATTCCCTTTGGAGTTTCTGACATGGATGAGCATGTTATTCGACTCAATGTCTGTCAATTTCAAATCCAACACCTCCGAAACTCTCAAACCGGCCCCGTAGAGCAGTTGAATGATACACAAGTGTTTGAGGTTGTGCACATTCTCCAGCAGTCTTTTTACTTCTTCCCGGGTAAGGTATTTCGGTAGATTCTGTCGTTTCCGTTTTGGATACAGTGAAGCCAGGTTCAGCTTCTTTTGAAAGGTCAACTCATAAAACTTGCCGATGGCACCCAACAATTGCCGCTGGTAGGAGTAGCTGATCTCTTCCGTTTTAATCAGGTGGATCAGATAATTCTCGATGTTCTTCTCGTTTACCTGGGACAAATCATAGCGCTCAAAGGCCTTTAGAAACTTGGCCAGGCAATTCCCATAAGACTTAATGGTATTGTAAGCATAACGCTGGAGTTCCAACTGCTCTTTGAAGCGTGTTACCGTTAGCTCGAGATCAAACATTCGCAATAACAACTTTTTGATTTGACCCAAACCTAAGGATAAAAACTCAAATACCAAAGATTTATACCTAAAAACATCTTCACCATTGGAAAGTGATATGCGAAGGGGGTAAGGGTGAAATAAACGACATTCGTATATTTGGGCGTTATGCCCAATAATTAAAAAAATAGAAGGGCAAAAAAGCAAACAACATTTTCTAACTTTTTAAAACGGTTTATTATGAAAGTTTTCAAAATCTTTTTCGTTCTGGCACTGCTGATGTCCCAATTGAAAATCTGGGCACAGGGAGGCTTCATCGAGGTGAGCAGCGATGCAATCGGCACCCTTACCTCCGAGCAGTATTCCAAATACTCGACCGTGACCAGCCAAAGGCTGCACGGTTCAGATTACCTCGTGACGGTCGGGGATTTGGCCACCCTGCAATCGGACGGGGAGATTGAGTTCGAACTCCCGGAAAAGGACTGTGTGGTAAAGGCAAGGTCGAACAGGGTCAGGTACTTTGACAACGACAATTATTCATGGTCTGCTTATGTTGTCCCGAACGGGGATGAGGAATGTGAATGTGAAGAGGGCAGCATCACGATATTGAAAAGACAAGGAAGGTATATCGGACATCTCTCCATCGATGACGACGATTATGTCCTCGAAGATTTGGGAGCAGGCAAGCAGGTGCTCGTCAAGCTTGATTTCAGCCAAGAGGAACTTTTCTATTGCGGCGAGGGTGGTCAGAGTGTCCAGCAACGCCCCGGCGACCTTCATGTTGAATCAAGGGACGGGGACAACTGCCCGGTCACCGTCTTGGCTCTTTACACAGCCAATGGCAGCAGTGCGGTTTCCGACATCGAATCGACCATAGAACTTGCAGTTGAAAAAACGAATACTGCATACCAAAGAAGCCAGGTTGGTTTTGAGCTACAGTTGGTCGGTATAGATTCGGTTGCCTTTACGGAAAGCAGCATGGGAATTGTTTTTGATGTTGATTCGCTTGCAAATGACTCTACGATTGCAGGCCTAAGAGACGATTCTAACGCAGATGTTGTAGTCCTTTTTACTGATGGTAGCTATGGTACGACAATTGGGATAGTTGCAGCTATTGGGCCAAGTGATTCTTTAGCATATGCTATTGTGGAAGCAGGAGAATCCTCTGGCACATATGTGTTCCCCCACGAGGTTGGACATCTGTTCGGTTGCCGTCATGAAACAGAAGCCGACCCCACTGGACCAATTGAACATGCCCATAAAATCAAGCTGGGCCTGTTGGACTGTTTCAAGAGGAGGAGGACAATCATGTGGTCAAATGCAAGCGAGAAGCAGATACAAAACTTCTCGAACCCACAGGTTAACTATTCTGGTAAAGCGACTGGTGTTTGGGGGGAGAGGTATAACGCATGGCAACTCAATTCCACGAACTGTGACCTGGCATCTTTTAGGTTCGACGATGAGGTCTTGCTCACAGGGTATATTTCGGGACCATTTGCTGTGTGTATCGGAGAAGAAGTTCCCGTACAGGCCAATGTGTCGGGAGGAGCGACCGGAACGTATGATTATGACTGGAGTTACAGCTACGATGGTTTCAGCTATACATCTCTCAGTTCCAACAGCCCAAATGTATTCGTGCCCGGAATCAACCTACCTCCTACCGCTTCCGGTAGTTACCCCATTTACATCCGGGTCGTGGTGGCAGACCAGAACGGGAATACAGTCACTTTGTTCAAGTCGGTCGAGGCCACAAATGAAGATATGGGGCAAGACCCACCATGCAGCCACCACCCAATCCCCCTGATTGGGCAGGGCAATAGTTCTACGGTCACTGTGTACCCCAACCCAGTGACTGACAGATTGACTTTGGACATGACAGATGGTAAGGAGGTCGGAACAGTTTATGTCTTTGATTCAAAGGGGAAAAGCGTACTCACGGCATCCAATTCAGCTACTTTGGATATATCTACTTTACCTCCCGGCATCTATTTTATCAAATTACAGGGCGATAAGGAAGTGCAGACTTCAAAGTTCATAAAACAATAAATGATGAAGAATTCTATTACTTATACTGTGGCTTTCCTGATGTTGTTCGCTATTTCCTGCAATAAAGAGAAAATTGAAATAGATGAATATTGGGGGGAGGCAAGCGCAACCAAAAATGATACCCATTGGACCAGTTATCCATCTGGCGGGATAAGCAATTTGGACGACAGGTTGTTTGTGAGTTGCAACACATACAGTAAAGAAGGCTATCATCGGGAGCAACTCTTGATGTATAGTATCCCAATGGAAGTTAACGATTATGTAATTTCTAAATCTCTGGCAAAAGTGAAGTACTATACTTTAACTGATGATGGGGATGTAATTGGGGATAAATATTACATTTCTGAATTGGATAGCCTCAGTACAATATCTATAACTGAAATAGATGGCGAGGAAGTCTGGGGAACGTTCAGTTTGACCTTGTACCGGGATACTTCGAGGGTGCATGACCCCGGCGTTCCCGATACCCTCATTTTTACAGATGGGGAATTCCATACCAAGATTTTAGAATAGAAAGAAATACTGGGCATAACAAAGCATATACGGCAAGCGGGGCTATGCGCCCCGCCTGCGTATATGCAAACCGTTGGCAGTAATTAAAAAGAAGAAAAAAAGGAACGGAACGATGAAAGCCCACCCTGCTGATAGGGAAATAAGTTAAAAAACCATCAGGGCCAATCCAAAAAATTCTTCCTATTGATTGCCGTAAGTGGTCTTATTTATCCAGGCTGCCACTCCCGGCATGGGCTGACAGGTGTACTGGCAGCATTTTAAAAACGCTATTTTCCATGAGATTAATCAATTTAACCTGGTTGACGTTCTTTTTCGCCCTGAGCCTTTTTGGGCAGGAAGAACAACCACTCCACCCGAAATTCTCGGAAATCTACTGCACGCCCCCGCAACTGGTTGCGAAGGCAGTCATCCACTATGAAGGGTACTCGAAGGCATACCTTGAGTTCGACACCATCATGGATGCAGGGGGGCTTACCATCAGGTCACTGGACGAGGTCTACTCCCAGCAGTTCACCGTACCGGGGAACGAACTGCTGGTCACAAACCTCCCAGCGGAAAAACTCTTCGAGGTCGAAACGGCCGATGACTGCGGCAACCCTGCGGTGGTCGGCATGCTAAGCACAATGGCGGGTGATGCCGAGACCTTTGGGATCGAGGTGTCAGACCGGATGTTCAGGGCCATAATGGATTTTCAGGCACTTGAACCCGAACAGCCCTTGGGCCAGTTCCTTAATTCATTGCAGGAAGTTTCGCCGTACGAAAAGATAGCCTTCATCCAGCAATATTTCTATGGTGGGCAAAAATTCCAAACGGATGGCGGCACTGTCCTCCCTCCGCCGCCGCCACCTCCACCCCCTCCTGACACGTGCCTGTGCAGGTTCGTTTTCAACACCACTCAAATAGCTGCCCCTGCAATCCTTGCAAATGGTGTGCTCAAGCATGTGCATGAAAAATCCGTACATTCCAATGGGGACCATAAAATCCCGTTTAACAGCGACAGCCGCTACTGGTGGTTCAGGAACACGAAAGGGGCGGCCAAGTGGCACTATGCATGGACCGAGGGCTGGAAGGCGGGCGGCACGCACAGGTCGTACAGCTATTCCGTGGTGGACAGCACCCTTGCCAGCCCTCACATGGGGCAGCTTGCCTATAACTTTCTCTGCACCAACTACAGCGAGGTCCCGAGGGAGTGCGAATGCGAAAAAAGGCTGCATCTGTACTACCGCTATGACAGCCGTGCCGTGGTGCACGGGGAACTGCTCGGCAGCAGCATCAACGACAGGTCGGCCGAGGCACGGGCACAGGATATTGGCGTCGTAACTTTACGGATGGGAAACGACCCAATCCAAGTATATGCGGCAGGGGATTTACGTGCCGAATCTGAGTGTTCTTCGGGAGCCAATACTTCCTGGTTCGTCAGCCTGCTCGAAGTGGCGAAGGACATCGTGCTGTTCTACATTGCGAGCAACACAGGTTCGTCCACCATCACGCCCATCGCCCAGTCCAACATGGTGAACAACCTTGCCGACGACCTCCAGCAACTGATAGGGCAGCCCGTCTGGATAAAGACCGGGTGCGAGACCGAGACCGTTGATGCTACCTTGGCGCTTGATGGCCCCAAATATGTAGATTTACCTCCTAATACACCGACATTCCTGAATGTGTTCAGTTTCACCAACCAGCGTGTAGGTGGCAAGCGGAAATGGTTCAGCTATGCCGGCATCGAGTCCAAGTTCTACCTGACGGGGGTCGTACTGGGCGGCAGGCTTCCCGGTGGCCCGGAAGCATGCTGCACGAAGAAAATCGGTAACTGGGTCTATGGCTCGCTAGAATCCGACCTTGCCAACTCCACGCAGAGCCTTGCCACTCAGGTTGGGAAAATATTGGGGCTTTATGCACCGTGGAACCTCCCGCAGGACCCGTTCTCCAACATCATGATAATGCCTTCTGAATACGGATGGACGGAAATAGAGGCCGGGTGCGACGAAATCCACAACCTTGTTGCCCCTCCGGAAGATGGGACGGCTGTCCAGGCCGACGCAGAGGCTGTCAATGGAGCAAAAGAATTGACAGAAGAAAACGGGGTACTCGGAAATTCCGAATTGACCAGATCCCCTGTGATAAATGCCGATGAAGCGGAAGGATTTGAACCGGAGGAGATTTACATCTTCGACCTGAACGGCAGGATGCTCTACGGGGGCAGTGAAACTGTGCTGCCAAACAACTTCAGGCAGTTCCTGACAGAAAGGGGCGTCCCCCATGTTTCGGGCATCTACTTTGTCCACCTTGTTGGACAGGGCCAGAGGAAGACCATCAAGGTCTTCGTGCCGAACTGATTTTAATCTTGCAGCACTTTTCACAGTAGCGTGAAAAGTGTTGCTTCTTTTTGACTCAAAATCAAGGATTATGGATAACAAAAAGTTATTATCGATTGCTGTATTTTTTTCCGTTTTATTCTTCGGTATTTGGAGTTGCTGCGACGATGATTCCCCAAAGGTCATGTGCGATAACGGATATGAGGTAGTTGACGGAAGTTGTGCATGCCCTGAGGGGAAGTTCAGCGCCTATGGGTTTTGCAGGGAACTGATGGAGGACGAGTGGTACGCCGTGCTGGACGGGTGCATCTGTAGGGACACTCTTTTTTTCAAAATAGTGGAAGTTGAGGGGGAGGTTGCAAAAGTTCAATTGAACGACAAAATCTTTATTGATGTCCTAAACCCTGGCTGGTGGCTTCGGTCGGGTTTCGACATGGATTACTACCAATTGCCCGATGGGGACAGCCTTGCGTCTCAGGGATTTCCCTATGGCGAACTGATATGCAACGCAGACTACATCGGCGCAGCAGAATACTGGGGTTCGTTTTTCGGCAAGTTTACCCCTTCAAAGGACACGTTGAAGATGAAAATCATCTACTCGGATTTTCAGTTCCCCACAATCATTGTGGATTCCTGTTTTGTCACGTTCACCAGATAGATAAGAAGAACAAAAAGAAGTCGAGTAGGCAAGGGGGTATTTCACCCCCAAGCCTCTCACAGAACCGTACGTGAACCTCTCGATTCATACGGCTCTTCATGCCCGCCCCATCATTTTTGGAGCTGAATATCCCCCAGAACTCATCCCTTCCAAACATAAGTTGGAGTTTGGTAACATTGAATATTCCGGGCATGTCAACCCCTTCGCTCCACTCCCGTTACAGAAGCTTCATCACTGCTACGGGTTGATCCGCCACTCCCCTGCTACTGGGGTAATCGCCTTACCACACTGGGCTTATGGCTTTCCCCTCTTTTTCTCAGGGAAGTTTCCCCTGTTCCGTAAACGAGCCCGGTTCAAGGTCACGCCATCTTTACACCGGTTGCCCGCCGAATCTACGTCATGCCAGCTCTTACGCATTCGACTTGTCCCTTCGGGTCGCCGCCCCTCCGGTTTTGAGCAACAACATGGTTCTTTACGGTGCCTCTGCGATGGTTCGCTCTCATCTCGCTCGTCTCCTTGAACCTCACCTGACTTTGTCGTCCCACTGTAGAGGTCACTCAATGAGCAACTTGCAAAACTCAAAGCCGTTTCCACAACGCTCAGTACCGACCCGTGAAAGGTAAGCACCTTGTGGTGGTTTGATAGGTGGCACTGGTCACCTACCTACCGAAAGTCCGTCTCGAAAAAAAATCAAGATTCTTTCATCTCGAATACAGCATTGTCTATCTTTAAAGCTAATAGCCCTTTGATAGACATTCAGGGCACACAACTACCGCCAACAACGCATACACGGCAATGGGGGCTATGCGCCCCTACTGCGTGTATGCCGACCGTTCTGCACCAGCAAGAAAACAAAAAACAAAGCAGAGTAGTACAAATCCTCAAGAGGAGATGTCTGCTCAAGGGAATTGCCTTAACCCATGAAAAGTAGGCGTAACCAAAAATCTTTCAAGCATGAAAAAGTACATTATTTTACCCACTTTCCTGATTTGTGTTTCGGCTATTGTTCTATCTGCACAGGTTGAATGCGAATGGGATCCTGCCCTCTCCGAACAGATGCCAGAGAACCTGGTAGTTGCCACCTGTCCCCAAGAAATCGTCTTTGATGATTACGACCTGGTTTCACCGTTCACTATTTACGTGAACGTCCATTTTTACGAAGATGACAATGGGAATGGCCTTGACCCCCAAACGGGAGTACAATTGGCGAACGACCTGATAGACAAGGCAAACTTTTACCTTGACAACCTCGAACAAAACGAAAAGCCCGGGCCCAACGGAATACAGGCAGCTTTCGTACCGAGTGCTAAATACCGGTACAAAATTTATACTGACCCTTCCAATCTCAACGATGTTTATGGGGGGATTTGGTTTCATCCCGCCCAAAATGCAGTTGCAGGAGTATATAACAGCAAAGTAATCGACATCAATCTCACGGGCAACCCCAAATGTTATTCCGGGGGGTCATGTACGGGCTGTGACATTTCGCTTTACGGGATTTTGGTATGTGGCCAACAGGACTTGGGATGGTACGCAAGGATACTGAACCACGAAATGGGGCATTCCCTTGATTTAGACCATGTAAGCTGGTGCAACAATCAATGTGTCAATGTGGACATAGATCCCGAACAGGAATGTGACCCAAACTGTCCCGGTTTAGCTACGTGCGACGGCCAGAACCCACAAAAGGTCACCTGTGACCCAAGCCTGTGTACTGCCCAGTGCATTGCAGGCGAATTAATCAGCAAATGCAACTGGAATGTCGGTAACAATATGTTACAACAGGGGTACAAGCTAAGAGCATTGACCCCATGCCAATGGGAAGTCGTTTTTAACCGTGTTCTATCGGTGAACACCCCCAAATATTCATGGGCAGACAATTGTACAGAAGTGGCGCCCACTCTATTCATTGCAGCAGGTACCAATCCGGTATGGGACAAACTCAAACTGCTCAACCGGAATGTTGAAATCGAGACAGGGGCCACGTTGACCATTACCTGTGAGGTGCGTATGGCAAAAAACCTTAAATTTGTGGTACAACGGGGGGCCAAATTGATAGTTGACGGGGGTACCATAACAAACCTTTGCCCTGACACCCGGTGGGGCGGGATATATGTGCATGGAAATGCTTCCAAACCTCAGCCGGACCCCTTTGGCAGTTTACTGCCCGATGATGCGGGCGTTGTCATCATAAAAAACAACAGCCTTGTCGAAAATGCCGGAACGGCAATTTCAACCAGTGCGCCCGGTTTGAGCTACCCAAACCAAGTCGCACGGTGGGGAGGTTTGGTCCATTGTGAAAATTCAGCTTTTATGAACAATAGAAGAGCAGTAGAATTTATGAAGTACGGTTTCCCAAACCAAAGTAAGTTCATCAATTGCACCATGGACAGCCAGGGAGAAGGCTATGCAGGGGTGACCATCTGGGATACCGACGGCATTACCTTCAACCGTTGCCGGTTTTACAATATGACTTCCCAAGGGATACTCACTTACGATGCCGGGGCCATCGTGGCAGACGGCAATGATTTCCAGAATAACTCCCATGGTATCTCCTCGCAGGCCACCTATCCCTATAGTGCCTTCCTCAAAGTGGGGGAACTGGGCGTTGACCCAAATTATTTTTCCGGCAACCATATCCACATCCAGTCCAATGCCTCTCAGTACGGGCCCGGGCTTAGCATCATCAACAACGAGTTCTTTGAGTCCAACACGGCTATCTGGCTGACAGGCTTGTCGAGGTTTTTCATTGAGAACAATTCTTTCGACCAAACGGAAGCGGGCATATATTGCTACCGGACGGGCAACTTGAAATGGAGCCAGCACAACTACATCCGCTACAATGCCATTTCTGCAAATTCGGGCATAATAGCCAACGGAGAGAACCAAAAGATGCAGTTCCTTTGCAACGATTTCTCCGCAAAATGGGACTTCACACTGGCCGAGGCCGGAGGGGGACAAGGAGAAATAAGGCAGCACCAAGGCAGTTTCCTATATGATGCCGGCAACTGCTTCACCGCTCCCGGCCAATACCCCGACATCAGCACAGAAGGTCAGACATTGTATTTTAGATACTATGTTGTCCCTGAGGCTGAACCTTGCAAAATACCCCTCAACCCCGGAAATTATGGTGTCTTTAGTGCTACTGCTGATGGCTGTGGCAAAGGAGGTCTCAACGACAACCCTACCCATGGAGACTACCTTACCGTAAAAGACCAAATCACGTCCATCCAGAACAACGGAGGCCAGCCCGAGGAGGAACTGGCCGACCTGCTGGAACTCAAAGACCACATCATTGACAAATTGGTGGAAGACCATATGGAAAGTGGCGATGCCGGGAGTGCCATCCAGTTGTTGGACGAGGAAAACTCGGTTGCTTCCCAACTCATGAAATACGGCGTACAGATGAACAGTGGCGACTATACAGCAGCTACCGTCACGCTAGATGCCCTTTCTGGCGAAGTGGACGAGATGGGCACCTTTAAACAAATCCAGCACATCAACCTGGACAGGCTGCAACAGGGGCTGCTTTACGAAATGCCCCAAAGCGATTCCCTCTTCCTCGAATCCGTGGCAGCCGGTGACATGGGGGTCAAAGGATATGCGAGGGCCATCCTCGGCCTGCTGTTCGGAAGGGAGTTCGACGATGCACTGGAAATCAGGCAGGGAGGAAAAGTGACCGAAAGGAGCGGGCAGCCCGAGAAGGGCGAAATGAAAGCAGAAGTGCCCTCCGGCGTATCTGTTTACCCCAACCCTGTGACAGGGACACTCACCATTGAAATGAAGGACATGGATGCTTCTTCGTTGAGGGTGGTTTCGGTCATTGGACAAATTGTCTATGGCAAGGCAATCTCAGAGGGCAGCCCCATCCTGAATATTTCAACCGAAAGCTGGGGCAATGGCTTATATGTACTGCAGCTTTTTGACGGCAATGGAAAAACCGTCCATTCCCAACTGGTGATGGTCAACAAATAATTTTCATTAACCCAAGGCATACTGGACATAAGTCCGGTATGCCTTTTAAATTATAAGAACATGAGATGGGTACTTGCTATTTTGATTATATTGGCGTTCATCCCCGCCTTTGGGCAGGAACTCTCGCTGCACATCCCGGTAGAACCCAATACAAGAAATGACGTTGGACAACAGGTGGTAGCCTTGGACGATGGCTTTTTGGTTGTAGGAACGACTTTCTGCCATGAACCCACCTCCTACGATGTATGTTTCATATTGCTTCGGCTTGACGGACAGGGCAACAAACTATGGAGCAAAATATTTGACGGCAGCCCGGACACCAATCTGGATATGAATGGATGGACATTGGTGCTGCACGAAGATACCGTTTACGTGGTTTGCGAAGTATGGAAAACCGACCACAAGGAAATCAGGTTGATGTCCTTTGATTTGGACGGCAACCTGCTGAACCAACAGGATTTGGCAATACCCTATACATCTCAATTGTGGGCAAGGGGCTTGGTACTGCATGAAGACAGGCTATTGCTGTACGGGGAAGTGGGCGACAATGGGAACCGGGTATTTATTGAAGTGCTGGATTTCCAGTTCAACATACTGGAAGAACATTTCATTGGAGACCCTTCTCTTGACAAGCGGTTCATGGAACTGAATATATTACAGGATGGGGGCTATGTGCTTGCCTATGGCGAAGGCATAATACTTCCGCAGGTAGCGGTCGTCATCACAAAACTGGACGAAGGTTTCAACGAGATATTTTCAAAAAAAATATTGCAGGGAAGGGAACCTTTGACCTCCGTCAATATTTACGAAACGGAGGACAAGGGTTTCATGCTGGCATGGCACGAAGACCTGAGCTTTTCGCTGTCGGATACTTTTCCCTTTCCTACAACTATCTACAAACTGGACTCAATGGCGAATGTGGAATGGGAATATATGTTCGCCCATAGGTCTGCAAAACAACACAGCCGCATCCTGAAAACGGCCGACGGGAAATTGTTCGGGATTGGGAATACAGACTATTATGGATCCAATGGCTATCCCACTTGGGAGTCTGCAGGCTGGTGCTTCCTGATAGACATCCAAGGCAACCTACTGTGGGAAAGAAGCATCGCCGATATCCGGGATTCCGAATGGGCGAGGTTTTGGTACGGGCTTGAAACGGACAACGGCTTTGTCTTGGTAGGTGATATAGCCCAAACAAACCCTACCGGAGTACCTTTCCTGCTGGACGGAGAAGTGTGGTTTTTGACCCTCGACAAGAACGGCTGCTGGAACGGGAACTGTAATGAATATATCGTCATAACGGGGGATACGACCTCCATAACAGATACCAAAGAAGCAAAAGCAGCAACTGGTGAAATGGTAGCGTACCCAAATCCGACCGATGGTGTTCTGATGATTGAATGCAAAAGTTACAACGTTCATGCACAAAGGACTGCCGGGGTTTTTGACATAAACGGGAGGAAAGTGATGGACATAAATCTTTATGCACCAAAAAGCACCATCAATTTATCGCACTTGGGCAACGGGGTTTATTTTGTTACGCATATAATTGACGGGAAGCCGGCCGGCACTCAAAAAATAATTGTTCACCATTAAAAACAAACCATTATGAAAATTTTCCACATTCTTTCGAGCGCATTTTTATTTTTGTTTATGCCATATCCGGTCAATGGGCAATACCTTCCAATACTATCGGCAAATAAGACGGTGCATAATATCAAGATAGAGCCCTTTGATGCTTTAATTGATGGCACCATAACAGTCCGGGGTGATACAATCGTCAACCAGACGGAATATAAAAAGGTGTTTCTCAAGGCTGAATACAGGCAGGAGTCGGTAGTTGGGTTTGTCCGCGAAAGCACGGGCCATGACAGGTTATGGTTTCTGAACAGCTTGGACAACCAAGAGCATTTGATAATGGACCTGGCACTTGAGGTTGGAGATACATTTGACACGTTTTATGAGGCTGACTGTTCGATAAACGGGCAGGGTGGAGGACTTGCCAAAGTAGTGGAGATAACAAATATTGAGGGCAGGAAAACAATTATCCTTGACAGGGGCTTTGGCGGAGGGTTTATATGCGACAGCCTGAAATTCATTGAAGGTGTCGGACCAAACAGTTCTTTTTTTTTTCAAACTACGGGGCTGGATTACGACATATATGGCATAGGATATAAATTGTGCAGGGTGTACCATGATGATACGCTGAGTTTCCCTGTTTTACCAGAACTGGATTTGTGCGGGTTGCCCACCTCCGTGGACGATGCCAATTATCCAATCGAAAAGTTTTCAATCGTTCCCAACCCGGTAAACGAAGAATTTGATTTGACAAGGAATACAACCGTACCCCTTCCTATATCTCCTGTTTTTTTATCGTTGTTTGACTTGAACGGAAAAAGAATCCTGCAAAAGGTTTTAGATAACACTCTTATCAATCCAATCAATATTTCCCATCTTCCCGGAGGGTGTTACCTGTACCGGATTTCCACTAAAAATACTATCGTTCAAACAGGGAAAATAATAAAAAAATAAAAAAAAGGAAGCCGGTGCAGAACAAAGTGCATAACGGCCATGCCGCCTAAACGGCGGCACGGCGTATGCACCAACCGTTGTGGGCAAGGCAATAAAAAACAAAAAAAAACCAAATACACCCAAATCAAGGACATTAAACCTAATTTCATAACCTATTAAACTGATTCAACATGAAACGAGTATCAAAACAATCCCGTTTTAAGTCAAGGATAGGGAACCTGTCCCTACTCACCGTTACGGTTTTCCTTTTCCATGCCACTTTACAACTAAGAGCCCAAACCAATATCTTTGGGGGCCAGCCCATTGACATCAGCGATGCACCTTACCAAGTTTCCATTGAGGATGCCGCCGGGAACCATTTCTGTGGAGGTACCATCATTGACTGCCAATGGGTGGTATCAGCAGCCCATTGTGTAACCTTTGGAGACCCGGTGAGGGTACATGCAGGCTCAACCGACCAGACCAACAACAATGTCGGCCAGAGGGTACTGATTGACCAAGTCATCGTCCACCCTTCCGCTCCCCCCTTTCCTGTTTTCAACGGGAACAGTGACTTGGCCCTCCTGCACCTTGCCGCCCCTTTGCAGTTCAATGCCAATGTCCAACCGATTAACTACGCCACGCCCCAAAACACAACAACTGCCGACATCGCACCGGGTACAGTTGCCTTCATAACTGGATGGGGCGATTCCGGCAACGGCTGTTGCAACGGGATACTGCTTGGTGCCAATCTTCCGATAATAAGCAATCAGGATGCCGCTGCGCTGTTCACCTCGCCGGGCAATAATTGCCCGCCCTCATGGTCACCCCCGCTCAATAATACCATGATTGCCTTTTTCGAAGAGGGCATAGCTGCCGGCCCGGGCGACAGCGGAGGGCCTGCCGTTATTACCAGACCGGACGGAACCCGTGTACTTATCGGTGCATCAAGCTGGGGCGGCTGTCCACGGGACGATTTCCCTACGGTGTATGCCAATATCAGGGAACTTTCCGATTTCATCCAAAACAACGTACCTCCGCCCACAGCCTGCTGTGCCCCGGAACAGGACAGGCATATCACGGAGAACACCACCTTTGGTACGCCCACTGAGTTCAATGGTAATGTGTATGTCCACACGGGGGCACAGCTCACGATAACCTCGACCGTGCAGTTTGCAAAAGGCAAAGGGATAATTGTCGAAAGAGGGGCAAAACTCCATGTGAATGGCGGTACGCTGACCCGGTGCCCCAACGCCGGGGACTGGCGGGGAATCAACGTCGAAGGGAACGCCTCCGAACCGCAGCCGGATGCCTTTACTATGCCCGCTGCCCACGAAGCAGGCGTGGTACTCATCAACAACCTGGCTCATGTCGAATGGGCAAGGACTGCCATGTCAACCACTCGTTACAATGAAAGCTGGAACTCGGCCTATTGGGGAGGGATGGTGCACTGCGAGAACGCCACATTCCTTTCCAACAGGCGGGTGGCCGAGTTCATGAAGTACGACAAGCCCAACCAGAGCAAGTTCATCAACTGCACGATGGAGAGCGGCGGGGTCGGCTATGCTGGGGTTACCATTTGGGATACCGACAACGTCACTTTCGAGAACTGCCGTTTTTACAACATGACCTCACAGGGGATACTCACCTACGATGCCGGGGCCATCGTGAGGGACGGCAGCAGTTTCCAGCACAACGAAAGGGGAATCGAGGGAAAGGCCACTTACCCTTATGTCGGCAAGCTGATGATTGGTGAGATGGGCTCCACCCCCAACTATTTCCTGGACAACAACCGGGACGATATCCGGGTGGAATCCACAGCCTTTGGTGCAGGGCTGGAGGTAGTCAACAACGAGTTTTTCGGGGCCAGCACGGCCGTCAGGGTGATTGGGCCTTCCAGGTACACCATCAGGGCAAATTCCATTTCCGGCTCCGGCATACTGGGCATAGCGGCCATACAGACCGGGGCGATGGGCTGGAACCAACCCAACTTTGTTGACTACAACGGCATCCAGAAACCCATCGGCATGATTGCCAACGGCCCTAACAGGGAGATGCAGTTCATCTGCAACGATTTCAAGACAAGCCTCTTGGATTTCAGGCTTTTTGGCAGCACATCTTCTGGCACCGGGGAGATTCGGGCAAACCAAGGAGGCCCTTGGTCTCCCGCCGGGAACTGCTTCACCGACCCCGGTACCGAGATTGACATCCTGACGCAGGGGCCTACCTCTTTTTTTACATATCATGCTCTTAATACTCAGTGCCAACGGCCTTTGAACCCTGGCAACTACGGAGTTTCTTTGACTGAAATTGCTAACGGATGTGAAGTTCCACCTGTCGTTGGGGAGGAACCTCTCTCCGAGGACGAATACTTTCTGTTGAAGCAACAAATCAATGGCGGCGGTTCAAGCGACCAGCTTGCCGGATGGACTGAGCGAAAGGATATTGTCCTCAACGGACTGGTCGCAGATTATGTGTCCTCCAGTGACATTCCAAGTGCGCTGGCCCTGCTCGACTTCGAGGGCACCACCACCGCCAAGGTGATGAAATATGGTGTGTTGGTCGGCAGCGGGGACTACCAGGCGGCGACTACCGAACTGAACGCCCTGCCCTCCACGGACGTCGAACTGACCACCTTCAAGCAGGTGCAGCACATCAACCTGGCAAGGATGCAGCAGGGACTTGGATACGAGCTTTCTGAACCCGATTCTGCCTTCCTCGAATCCGTGGCCACGAGCGACCTCGGCGTCAGGAGCTATGCAAGGGCGCTCATGGGGCTGTTGAAGGGCAGGTCTTATGAAGACGACGACGAACTTGACTATGTGCCTGGTGGAGGTGAATCCTTTGGAATCAACACAGGGGCAGGGAAAACTGCCGTTGAAAAGGTGTCGGTGTTCCCGAACCCGACCGCCGGGCTGTTCACAGTCAACCTGCCGGAAGGCCTTTCCGCCGCCCGCTTGCAGGTAACCGCTGCAACTGGACAGGTCTTGCTCGACCAGCCTATACTTGAGGGGCAATACCGCTTTGACATCGACGGGAAGGCTTGGGGCAAGGGCATGTACCTGCTCGTGCTGCGTGACGCCGGGGGTAAATCGGTACACGCCCAGACGATTGTCGTTTCACAATAGGACTTGAATGGCTCAGCCAAATCAGGGTCAACATATTGACCGTAGCCGGGCGGCACAAAGCCGCCCGGCCATTTTCATATAAATAACCATTGCCATGCGATTTATATCCCTCATCTTTAGTTTATTTTTTCTGCACTCCATATCCAATGCCCAAGAAGTATCCATGCACCTGCCTGTTACCATGGGCTACAGCGACGCTGCCCTTCAATGTTTGCCATTGGATGATGGGTTTATCCTCTTGACAGGATGCAATGAACCCAACTTGAGCGGCACAGAGGAACTCTGCTTTGGGTTGTTGCGGTTGGATGCATCGCTGAACCCTGTCTGGTCAGAAACCTACCACGGCAGCCCGGACGTAATTGCACTTTCCTTTGGCGCAACAGTTATGGAAGTGATAAATGATACAATATATGTGGCCCCAATTGTCCTCAAACCTGGAGGCAGGGAAATTCACATGATGGCCATCAGCCTTGCGGATGGCACTTTGCTGCATCAAAAGGACATATTGCCACAAGGGGCAATATCCAACCTGTCATGCGACGACATGCTGGACAAAGACGGAAACCTTATCATCTTTGGCAGTCATGGTAGTGGCAGTACAGGGGACGGATGTCTTTATCTCATTAAGCTGGACAGAGAATTCAACGTGCTTGACCAGAAAAATATCTGCGACAATAATTACAGGAAGAGAGGGCTTAGTTTGGATACACATGAACAGGGCGGATATGTGCTGGTATATGGGGAGGAATACTGGGTCGGGACCTGTTCACTCAAGGTGGCAAGGCTGGACGAGCAGTTTAACGTTGTCAATTCCAAAGAACTGCCCCAAACCGAAATTGACGATGTTTTTTACAGTTCGGCGATACTCCCCACCAACGATGGGGGCTATTTACTTTATTGGCACGAGGATTTGAACGACTCCATCCCTTTTGTTTATCCCCACACTACATGGCCTTTCCCACCCATCGTTTATAAGCTTGATTCTTTGTTCAACATTAAGTGGGAGCATGTCTTTGTCAGCGAGTACAACGCAGGGGCTATGCATGCCAGATTGGACAACGAGGGTAACCTTTTGGCTGCAGGAGGCAGCGAGTTTTTTTACACCCACGATTATTTCAATGACCCTATCCATCTATTTGACGGCTGGGCTTTTTTGATGAACCCTGAGGGCGAACTGCTCTGGCAGCGGAGCATCGCCGATTCGATGTTACAAAACTATGGCGGCAGGTTCCGGGATGTGGTCGAGACCGACGACGGCTACCTGTTCGTCGGCGACATCAACCTCGTCAACCCCACGGGCGTACCATTCCTCAACGACCCCGACGTGTGGCTGGTCACCCTCGACAAGGACGGCTGCTGGAACGGCAACTGCAACCAGTACATCGTCATCACGGGGGACACCACTTCCACAACAGACACGGAGGAAACCGAGAAATCAACAATGACAGTAACGGCCTATCCCAACCCGACCAGCGGTGTCCTGAACATATCATGCGAGGGTTGCAGCGCCAACGCCCAGCGGAAAATTGACGTCTATGATAGTGAAGGCAGAAAGGTGATGGAGGCCGGCCTGTTTGCCCCAAAAAGCACCATCAACCTGTCGAGGCTGGGCAATGGGGTTTACTTCGTTGTCCATTCCGTTGACGGACAGGTTGTTGGGACACATAAGGTGATTGTTAACCATTAAAATTTGAGCCATGAAAAATTTAGCTTTTACCATATTGCTGATGTTTGTAGCAACCTCAACTTATTCACAGGTAATAAATGGCAATTTCGAGGAATGGGAAACCTTGGATAGCATCGAAGTGCCAAAATACTGGAGTATCAACAGTGAATTCTGCTGCCACGAAGCCGAAAAGGTAATTGACGCAATCGAAGGGGAGTTCTCACTAAAGCTGTCCGTCCACACACCGACCGGACTTTTCCCTGGGTGGCTGGCAGAAACGACCGTTCAGGTTGGACAGGTCTACCAGTCACTAAATGCGGCAATCAGGATTGACAGCATGTACTGGGGAAAAGTGGCCATTAAAGTGATGGAACTGAAAAACGGTATTTACCAGGAAATTGGGAATTGGGAAACCACCGAAACTACAAATGGGGTGGAACAAATATCTGTCCCCCTGAACCAGACACAGGCCGATTCCCTCAAAATACAGCTCAATGCCATGATTGTCAACCCTACCCAGTTGCCCGTCGGCTATGCCGGGCTGATTGTTGACGAAATTGAACTGTCGCTCACTACAAGTACCGGAGAACAGGATAGACTGGAAGAACTTGTCAGGATATACCCAAATCCAACGAGCGGATTCGTGAACATTGAATACCCCAACGACTTCGTTCCAATGATTGCAAGATTATATGACAGCGAAGGAAAGCTCGTGCTTGTCTCCGAGAGTGTGGGTTCCATTGACCTGACCGGATTCCCCGTTGATAACTACCTCTTGGCCATTCAGGCTGATAATGGAACATTCGTTACCCGATTCGTCCAGAAAAGATAGAAAAATAGAAAAGGAAGCCCAGCCCACAACAACGCATACACGGCAATGGGGGCTATGCGCCCCTACTGCGTGTATGCCGACCGATGGCGGCAATTAACAAATAAAAAAAGAAGAAAAAGAAAGAAAAAACGAGATGAAAAGTCCACCCAACTTTTGGGAATCCAGAAAAAAATCATCCAAGAATCTTTCGGCAATCTTCTGATTTTCTTCGATTGATACCATCGGTGAAATCCTGAAAACCACCCTAATAAATACAGGCGCAACACCTGAATGCGTTAAAGAAGGCACATTCTTTCATTTTTCAAAAACCACAGTTTTATGAAAAACGTCACCGTATTATTCATTTCTGCGATGCTTTCCTATTATGCAACAGCGCAGACCGCAGAAGGCGGTTGTACAGACGTTACAGTTACAGACATTCCTCCCTATCCGACCGTCTATTTTGCATCCGTCGGATTCAAAAACTGTAAAGATGGAGGAGGCTATTACGAAGGGTGCGATGAGGGTGGAAAACCAGCTTGTTGCCGGATAATAATTTTCGGCAGCCCAACCACACCCAGATTTTGGCTCGAACAGTTACAGGACGACGATTCCTGGTTGGAAGTTGAAGGTCCCCAGTTCGGCACTACATTTAGTGACGTAGATAAGGGTACTTACCGGGTAAAATGCCAAGTGCCGACCATTGCCACCAATATCTGTAAAAACAGCTCATCGGGAGGTCTTGCTAATGCAAGAATCTGCTTGTTTAACACCTTGGGGCAGTTTATCGGATATTGGGGGACATGGGACAACTCGCCATACGGTACGACACCGCCCACCTATTCCAACACCGTGATAGTAGGTCCCACAACTGAAGCCGATATTGGCTACACCTTCATTGACTCAACACCCAACGACCCCTTTGAGGGAGGGTACGATTTCGGCGAGGAGGTAAAGATGAATACGTCCGCCTCCCGGAACTACGACCTTTGGTGGCTCGCTATCTTTGAGGATGGTCTGACTTTCAACCGTTATCGGTCGAACGGCTGGACAAGTGGAAGTACAGTACCTAACGATGAGATTGACCTGACCGCATTTTGGGAGGGAGGGGTCGGATGGGAATTTGAAGCTGGCATTCCTATACGGTACAGTTCGTAATCGAGAACCGCAAGTGCCGGAACGGGATAGAACAGAATCCTCCCACCACTTGGAACAACCTCGACCGGACGTTCATCATCTGCCCTGCCGGGAGTGGCTGCCGCTTCGGCATAGATAAAAGGGAAATCATCATCAGTCCCAACCCTGCCAACAGCATTATTCGATTACTGAATTTTGAACCAGACCTTGACCGGGATTATGTACTGACCATTGCCGATATGGCTGGCAGGATGGTCAAAAACATCCCTTTGACTACCGACAGGGTTGACATTTCCGACCTTCAAAGCGGGATGTTCGTTGTGAACATCCTGAGAGAAGGGGAGTTGCTGTTCAACTCCAAACTGGTAGTCAATCAATAACCCATTTTTAAACCTGGTCCATCCTGCCCAATGGTGCAGGATGGATTTTATTTTTTGCTTATGAAAGGTTCAATCTTATTATTGTTTGTGTTGTTTGGATGGTCATTGTCTGCCCAAAATCTTGTTCCCAATCCCGGATTTGACGACTTGGTTGATTGCCCTTTTGCCCCAAGCCAGATTTTTTTTGCTGAACCATGGGTATCAGCGACTAATGGCACTCCGGACTTGTTCAATGAATGTTCAAACGGGAATTTTATGCAAGTGCCTTATGCTGGACGCTTTATAGATAGTTATCAAATTCAAAGAAGTGGAATGGGATACGCTTACATTGTGGTATATTCAAACGCCAATTCATTTTTAGGTAATAGCGAATATTTAGAAGCACCACTAAAGGAATCAATGCAAAAAGGAATAAGTTATTACCTTGAGTTTTATGTTTCGCCAGATTTCACGCCGATTAATAATGATGGTTTTACTGATGCAATTGGCATGGCATTATCTGATACGTTTTATTACAAAGAACTCAACCCTATGGAAGCCTTACCATTGAACCCTATTATTGAAAACAGGGGTATGGTAATAAAAGACACAATTGGGTGGACAAGGGTAAGCGGATACTATAAGGCAAAAGGTGGTGAAAAATATGTTATTGTCGGCAATTTCAGGAATGCGAATGAGACATTGGTGGAGTTCGTAAACCCCAGTTGGCCTTTTGCTAATTACTTCTACATCGAAGATGTCCTCATCATGCCCTTCGACCCCCTGCCCGACACCTTATTATTGTGCGACGGCATACCCGAAGAACTGAACGCCGGGTTTTTGGATGCCACTTATATGTGGAACACGGGCGAGACGGATTCCATAATCACTATCTCTCAATCAGGTCAATACATCGTCGAAGCCTTCATGGAAAACTGCACCCTGCGGGATACGATAGTGGTATTGGACACAAGGGAAACAGAAAACTTCCCGTCTGATACGGTGATATGCCGGGATGAACCTTTACGGCTGTCTCCACCCCTGCCAGGTGAATACCAATGGTCGGATGGTTCACCGGGCAGCGAAACCACTATTTCTTCTTCCGGGAATTATTCCGTATCCGTGACCAACGACTGCGGGGAGTTCATTTTTTCGACGGAAGTGGTGGCGGAGGATTGTGCATGCAACATTTATGTCCCCAATGCCTTTTCACCCAACGAGGACGGCATCAATGATTTTTTAGAGGTTTACATCGGTTGTGATTTTGATTATCAAATGAGAAGGTTTGGGGTGTTCAATCAGTGGGGCGGACAGGTTTATTCAACTACGGAAGGTGAAGAAGTGAAGTGGAATGGTACTTCCCGTGGAAAGCCTTTGCCAGCCGGGGTGTACGTGTGGTTTTTGGAATACGATGTTATTCGCAACGGCATTTCCGAACGAAAGATTGAAAAAGGGGACGTTACTATTTTGCGTTGAACAACTCATAATCAAAAGCGAATACTAATGAAAAATCGAAATATATTTTTGGCATGGGGCTTTTGTCTTTTGGTTTTCCCTCAACTCTTTTTTGCCCAAGAACCTGTTTGCGGATTTCAATGGATATTGGATAGACAAACGGATTCGGACACGTCTGTTTTTCAAAGACTTTCCGAGGTTAATCAAGTCCTTGAAGAAGCCGTCAGGGCGGAAGAACACAAAGTCTCCCTCCGAAATGAAACGGTCATCCCTGTAGTCGTACATGTAGTCTGGAACATCCCCGAAGAAAATATAAGTGACCAAACCATCCTTACCCAAATTGAAGTATTGAACCGTGATTTCAATAGTGAAAACGGTGATTTGGAAGATGTGCCAGACGAGTTCCAGCCATTCATTGCCAAAGAAGGCATACAGTTTTGTCTTGCTGCCGAAGACCCGCATGGGTTGCCGACTTCGGGGATTGTCAGGGTAAAAACTGATGTAGAAGCAATCGGCACAAAAGAGGATTTGTTTTTTTCGGCTCTTGGCGGCAGCGGTGCGTGGGACACGGACAGCTATCTGAATATGTGGGTAGCCAATACAGGAGAATTCATAACGGGTTTTGGCACTTTCCCCGAACAGGTGGAAGCGGAAAAACAAGGGGTGGTCGTCCATCCAAGGTATTTCGGTCAGAACAGCTCCCGAAGCTATAACCTCGGTCGGGTCGCCGTACACGAGGTCGGGCATTATCTGGGCTTGAACCACACTTGGGACAACAACGCCGAATGCGATACAGACGACGGGGTGTACGACACGCCATTACAACAGCATTCTTATGAAGGCTGCCCTGCCCACCCACAATCATCGTGCGGGAGCATGGATATGTTCATGAATTTCATGGACTATGTAGATGACGGCTGCATGGTGATGTTCACGCAGGGACAGATGGAAAGGATGTTGGCGACGGTAGAGTTGTTCAGGCCGGGGCTGATGAACAACGATATTCCGTGCATACAAAACACAAAGGATTTAAATTCAGGTGGGTTTACGGTTTACCCCAATCCGGCCAGTGGAGAGGTTAAAATACAATTTAAGCGACCGGCTATCACAAACGGATGGGTTTCGGTTTACAATTCATTCGGGCAATTGGTACAAAATGAAAGACGGGTAATATTCGATGGGATGACGATTATTTTGCCTGATATGCCAACAGGGGTTTATTGGATAAGAATAGGGGATAAATCAGAGAAATTCATAAAAAAATAAAGACTTCCGCCATCAATGCATATACGCTCATTTGCCCTAAACGGGCAAATGAGCGTATATGCAAACCGTTCTCCCCAATCAAAAAGAAAAAAATAAACCAAAACAAGCGAAAACCGATTCAACCCAAATTCTTCACTAAATTTGTTTGGTATGAAAACCTTAAATTCCATTTCAACTCTCGCCGCCTTGACAGCGGTCATTTTTTCCTTTGCCTTCTGCACCGGAGCGTTCGGGCAACAGTTTCCTTCCAAGGTATCCAAAGAGGGCATTGTACTCGATGGAAAGGTCAGCACCCAAAAAGGCACATGGTCAGCAGACCGCAGCACCATCTACACCATCAACTGGTTCAAGCCGAAGACCGTTTTTCAAGGAGAAACCGGAGCTTTGGACTCCATTCCTGTACTCACAGCAGGCGGCGCCACAGACGAAGGGCTTCTCGCTGTTACCCACGTACAGGTTTATTATCCAGGCTTTTCCTACCTCCTGGCTTTGGAGCCTTGTCCTGATTGCATCGACGGGATGACCGCCTACCTGCCAACAGCCACCATAGGCGAGTTCCAGCGCAAGGCTTATCTCGAGGAAAAAGAGAAATGGGCGAACAAGCCCAAGACTAAAAGCCTCTGGGGGGAGAGTTCCTGCCAGGGCAATGGTGATACGCTTTTCCTTCGTTTGGGCAACGTTTACCTTGTGCCAGGCTTGGACAGTATGAGCGGTCACATGGACGTGAAGACCAAGACAAGGCAGGCTACGAAAATCCTATATTCGCTTTCCTCCAAGTTGAAATACGACAATGAAGTTCTGGGGGATTACGCCGTTTCCATCCACCATGTGGAAGTTGCGCCAATCGGGCAGGACATGGTGCAAGCCTACACCACGACAAACAGCGACCTGACCTACGAAAAGGCTTCTTTCAGCCTGACCAAAAACGCCAACACGACCGAAGCGCTCCTTGTCGATTCCTTTTATCAATCAAGCATCAGGATTTATTTCAAGACTGATTCTTCCAACCTGCAACACCTCCCCCAAGTTATCGACAGCCTGTTTCAATTGGATGAAATCGAGGCATCGTACCTGTGCGACGGAAGGGTTTACCCGTTCAGGACAATCATTCTGGACAGGCACAAAATCGGCGTCAAGATTGAAGGTTTGGTCACCCCGATTACCTATTCTTTCGAGGACGTCACTTTCAATTCGACCACCAACGAATATTCTTTTACCGTTTTTGCGAGCAGCGATGAGCCCACGTATCTGGACGTTGCCCACCTTGAAATTGACTTTGCGCCCGCCCCATTTTTCTTCAACCAGGTAACCAATGGATATGCTTCGGTCGACCTTTCCCCCGGCACCATCCTGGCTGACAACCTGAGCTATACCTATACCTTGGAAGACCTCAACACGACAGCCATACTTATGGTCATCCAAGAGACAGGTGTTTTCAGCGTTGGTGCTTTGGCGATGCTGGACGCCACCCCAAAGGCATTGTGCCGAATCAGCCTTACCATGGCAATTTGCCTTTCCGCACCGGGGCTGGTTTTTCAGGAGTTTGAGATGCAGGAGCTCAGCCTGTACTACACGGCCGCTTCATTCCCCATGCCTTTGGTGTACGAACCGGTTTATGCCTTTGATACCGAGAACACCATCGCTTGCAGTTGCGTGGACGACCCCGTGATAACGGGCTGGTCACCGGAGGAGATTGTAGCGGGCGACAACCAGGTGCTGACCATCACTGGGCATGGCTTTGGGGTGTACGAGAGGGGGGCAGACCCGGGCATGAGCGGCACAGGGAGTTCCGTGCTTTTTACCAACGGTGACGACCATACCAATAACCCGCAGTTCATAGCAGCGGCACAAGAGGATTTCAGGGTCGGTGGAATCCTTAAATGGACGGACACGGAGATACAGGTAAAGGTGCCTTCGACAAGTCATGTGATTGGCATCAATGGTCCCGCATCAACCGGAAAGTTCCGTGTGAGGAACAGGTGCAACAAGGTTGATGAATCTGATGATGATTTAAAAATTCCTTACTCCCTAACGAACTTTCGATTGGGCAAAGAAAAAGTTGCCAAAAGGCTCGGACTTCGGAACAACAACGGTCTGTCTGGCAACCAGGACGGCTATGAGTTCCAGTTCGGCGCAAACGTCACCTCGCCCGCCTGGGTCATCAACATCCCGAAGGCTTTTGACGATGCGCTTTCCACCTGGTGCGACAAAACGAAAATCAGGTTCAAGCGGAAGGTGGCGACGACCTTTGCCCCTGTGGCAGCCAATGACGGGATAAACCATGTCATCGTCGGCGCACTCAGCACACCCAATGCCCAGGCCGCCTTGGCGCAGAGCCAGGCTTATTTTCCAATCGATTGCCAGGGCTCGAACCCCAACGACGAGGACGGAGGCTTTATCATGTCCGACCTCGACATCATCATCAACGATGATTTTGCCACTACCGGGACACAAAGTCGGGCTCGGAGAGTATTGGAACACGAACTGGGGCATGGACACTGCGTCAACCACGCACGCTGCTTCGGCACGCTGTGCGGCGGTCCGTTGATGCACCCGGAAGCAACGACAGGGATTAAAGCTGTGGACGTTGACGGCGGCAACAGGATCTTCGATGACAGCCAGGAAATCATTGCCAACGGCTGCACGGGGGCAAGTGTCCCTCCTGTCAAAATAGAGAAAGGGGGGTGCGGAACACTTGTGGCAAATAAGGAGGAACATGCGTTCGACCTGCACATTTTCCCCAATCCTACTGCTGACATTTTATGGATAACCCGCTCCGAACAACCACTTTCATGGACAGTTTCCAGCGCATCAGGGCAGGTTATTGCCTCTGGCAAATCCCAGCTTCGGGACTTCGAGATTGATTTTTCCACGTATCCACCTGGCACTTATTTGCTTTTCGTCTCCAACGATAAGGGAACAGGTCAGTACAAAATCGTGAAGCTATGAGAAATGCAACAATAACAGTCCTGGGACTGCTTTTCCTCACCCTGTCTATGACCTGCCAGAAAAAAGCGATGCCGATTGAGGAGGGGATGCCCGTGTCGAACGATACGGTTTCATACTATCCAACGGACAGGAACGACGTCCCTCCACCGCCCGAAACTCAATGGTGGACGCTGGACACAAGCAATCTGGATGTTTGCCAGGAAAGACTTTGGGGCTATCTAAAGACAATGTATCCCATTTCGAGGGAGGAGAACTATTGGAGATATGACGTTTATGCGATAATGGGGGAACCGGAGGGAGTCTTTCAACATGATGAATTCGTCTGGAGATACACCACCTTTTTTATCGATACGATTTATTCAATTAGAGGTATGCTTCATGACCCTGCACAGCCCTGTGCGAACATTGACAGCACATTTTTCAGGCAGGCGCTCGGAGCGCCAACCTGTATTTCCTACAAGCCGGGAATTGAGACAACCTACTTCTATTACTTCAAGATGCGCTGGCGGCGGGGACCCTGCCCCTACATCTTCGATGAAGGCAACCCCTTGGAGAGCCGTTGTTATCCTCTGCACTTTGATTATTGTGCATTGTTGATGGTCAAGTTTTCCGACCAAGATGCTGGAAGAATGCATTACATTTCATTTTACGGTCCGGGGGGGTGACAGTCCACCATTTCGTAAAAATTAACGGAGGCGCATTGGCAAAAGATTAAGCCGATGCGCCTTTGCATTTGAAAAGAACAAGATAGAAAAGAGAACAAAAACTGGGCAGAACAACGCATACACGGCAAGCGGGGCTATGCGCCCCGCCTGCGTGTATGCAGACCGTTGGGCGGCATTAAAAAAGAAGAAAAAACAAATCAGAACAAAACAAAGACCATATCAAGCATCATTTTTAAACCATAAAAATCCATCAGTATGACAAACTTTTTCAAAAACCTCGTTACGATTTCCGCATTGTCAATATTGACAACTACTTACTTGAACGCCCAGTTGATTGAGATACCGTTTGAAAGCAAGACCAAAACCTCCTCTTTGATTATTGAGGGGGCAGTTACAAGGAGCGAACCGTTCATTGCCACAGATGGGATAGTTTACACTGCAAATGAAATTGAAATAAGCAGGATTTTAAAAGGGACAGATTTCCCTGACAACAAAGTGACCGTAATCACAATGGGTGGGCAGGTCGGAAGCCTCTTGGTGACATGGTCGCATTTCCTGACCTTAAAAAAAGGGGAAACAGGGGTGTTCTTCCTCCAGCCCACCAACAGGCCGAACATTGAGGGCAAGGGGTTCCCGAACGTCCTGATGGAAGTCTATTCCAGCAGCCAAGGTTTTCTGAGGTACTTTACCGACAAAGGGAAGACCATTACCATTGACCCGTTCAACAGGTACAGTAATATCCAATTACAGGTTTTTGACAAGATAGCCCAACTGACAGGGGAGGTGGCAAAAACAACCCAACAACCTGCCATTATGAACTTGGCTGGGGAAGGGAATTGTGTCATCTATTCCTTTGAACCGATAAAGGAATTCCAAAACTTTAAGATTGGTGCGGATATAAAGGTCAGGATGGAAACAGGGAGCTACGAGTTATATCAATCAGTGGTGGTACTGGAATACGACACCACGTTTTTTGGTGCGAACATCGTGCAGAACGGGGCGCTCGAACTTTACGATGGCGACATTTCCTCATCCAGTTCCTATTCCCTTTCCGCAACCGATTTGGCCCCCAACAAACTGGAGGTAAAACTTGAAACGGTCAGCGGTTTCACCAGCCTTTATACGATTGGCGAGCAGAAAAGCTTTCTGGCGAGGGTTTACATCACCATTGTCGACCCTTTGGGCAATTTTGGGGTCAGTTTTGACTACGATGCAATGGGGCAGGGCAACCTGTTCTACGACGATGCCCTTCAACAGGCCACAAGGTTTGAGTGTGTGGATATTGACAACCAGGTGTTCCCGTTTGTCTGTCCCGATGTGGTTTCATTCACTACCTCAACGGGCACTGACACGGTGGCCGCTGGAGTTGGGGACGTGGTGACGATTATCGGGTCTGATTTTGGAACGCCGAGCGGGAGCATTCCGCCTGCTGGGTCTTCGGTCTTGTTCAGGAGGGTGAGACAAATCGGTTCTCCTTCCCATGAGTGGATGTTGCCTATTCAAGGCGACTACACCACTTGGACAGATACACTTATCAGGGTCAGGGTGCCTTCTTTTGGGCTTGAGGAATTAGGGGGTGATTTCAGTTTTGTGCATGCAGGTACGGGAAGTGTCGGTGTTATCAGGGATGGCTGTATTGATTCAACAGTGGCAAAGCTGTACGTAAAGTTCACTGCCGTGAACGAAGGATACCTCGATGGAAGTGGCATACCGACCGCTACGCCACGCAAGTTGACAAGCAGGAATGGTGAAGGTGGCTACGACCTATATTTCACAACTTCCTATGATACACTTAACGGAGGTACGGCAGTGCCTGCATTCAAAAGGGCTTTGACCACTTGGAGGTGTGCAACTGGGGTCAATTTTAGGATAAAGGACTTTGCTGACATACCTGCTGCATACTTGGCCAATGCGTGTAAAATAGACTATGGTAATATGCCAGCAGGTGTGCCGTCAAGCCTGATTGCCTACACCGACATTGACCAGTTTGATTTTTGTGCCGCAACTTCCACGGTTGTTTGGTTTGCATACCTGAAAAAATTCGACCTGATATTCAATGATGATTATACTTGGTACACAGGGGAATCGGACACCGTTCCTTTGAATTGGGTAGATACGGTTGATATGGAGACGACCGCCCTCCATGAGTTGGGGCATGCCCATTTGTTAGCTCACTCCAATAACCCTGAAAACCAGATGTATCACCTTGCGAATGAATACAGAAGGGACCTCAGAGAAGATGATTTATGCGGAGGCAAACACATTGTTCAAATAAGTGCGGTGGATACCATTCCAAGTTGTCAACCAGCTATGCAAAAAGTACCTTTTTCTGAGTGTGACATTTCAACATCTGTGATAGCGATAAATGGAAGGAATCTTGAAATAATATTTTATCCTAACCCTGCCACAGAAATTATCCAAGTCGAGATAAGCGGAGAAGAATTAAAAGAAGAACTGAAATATGGTATATTTAATAACCTTGGTCAAATCCAAGCCAGAGGAAAATTGACTAATATATTTGGAAAAAATTCGATTGGAATACATTCGTTGCCAAAAGGGGGTTTGTACTTTGTGATTTACGAAGGGGGATTTCCCGCTGGAACATTTAAATTCATTAAACTCTGACGCCATGAAAAGTATATTTTATTTAGCGATACTTATAATTGTTGTAAGTTGTTGCATGAACAAGGATTTGTTTTATGTTCAACATACGAAAGTTACAAAAGAAGAACTACCAGATGATTGCTACGATAAATTAATTTCTGATATCAACACGTCATGGTTAAAACATGGAAAGCAAGATTGTCATTTGTACAATACATTTAGCCAAGGCATTTTTACAGAATATCAAGAATGCTTTAAAGGTATGAAAGTTTCATTACTGATAAAGTTATTAGGACAGCCTGATAAAAGAGTCGAAGGAAAGTTAATTTATGTCTTGGACAACCGATGTGACAAAGAAATGGATAAGAATCCTGATTATTTATACAGGAAGGACATTGTTTTTATCTATTCACTAGCAAGTGAAATTATTGAAGATATTACTGTAATGAATAAGCCGACACCCTATAATTAAATCCAAAATCAATTCAAATAAAAAAGAGAAAACGCCGCCCAACAATGCACATACGTCCATAGCCAGCAAAAGCTGGCTACGGCGTATGTGCCAACCGTTATCGCCAATGAAAGAAAAAAGGAAAACCAAACCAGATAACGTAAAAACGTTGGCTTATGAAACAAATACTCGACTACCTATCTTTACCAAGGTCGCCACCGGAATTGGTCGCCCCGAACAGACCAAATCCGAACCGATTTCATTAATCTCAAAATCATACAGATATGAAAAAATTCATTTCTAAATCAATCCAGTTGGCCACATTGATACTTGTGACCCTGATTTACAACCATGCCTTGAACGCCCAGTCTTTTTGCGGCACAATAGGAGGAGGCCCCGGAGCTGTTGGACCGATACCACCTGGAGGAGGTGCAAACGGTAATTCCGGTAGTGCTTCCGGTCCTTATTTCATCAAGGTTTATGTCCATGCCATAAGGCACATGGATGGTTCTGGTGGACAGACGGACGAGGCCATTAGGAATGCCTTCGACAGGCTCAATGCCGATTTCAACCCACATAACATATTTTTTGTGCGGGCTTGCGATGTAATAGATGTACCCGTCTCGGAAGATGACTATTTCGATTTCAATATCTGGTGCATTTTATGGGGCAACCCTCAGTACCAACATGATGATGGCATAGACATGTTTCTCGGGCCAGATGAAGTCACGAACAATGCTGGGGGAATTGCCGCCAATATTCCGAGCAAAGCCTTATGGGTTGCCGGGATTTGGACTAATGGGCCTGCCATACCAGCAGTTCAGTCACCAGTAATTACCCATGAAATGGGACATTGCCTTGGGCTGTGGCACACACACCACGGCACAATTCCTGAAGGTGGAACTGACTGCGACGGAAATAGCATCGCTGACCCAAATGAGTGCTGCGAACTGGTCAATGGCTCCAATAGCAACTCATGTGGAGATTATGTGTGGGATACCGATGCCGACCCATTAATGAACTTTACGTATAGTGATTGTTCTTGGTGGTCTATAGTTGTGCCCAACTCAGATTGCGTCTCAGACCAACTACCACTTATGGACACTAATGACGAGTTGTATCACCCTGACCCGAGGAACATAATGTCATATACAATTAATAAATTTTGTCAAGATGTGCTGACTGACGGCCAAGGCGAGCGCATGCGCCAGATGATTTCGTATTCCCCTGTCCTGCAGGCCTGCCTCGTCGAGCCGGAGTACACCACCCACACCATACCCGCCAATACCAGCGTGACCTGGTCGGCCGCAAACACCCCCAACAACGGCGATTTCCTCATTGAGGACGAACTGGTCATCGAGGAAGGGGCATCCCTGACCATCGGTGCTGGCGTGACCGTGCATTTTGGGGAACAGGGCAGGGCCGTCATCAAGCCCAATGCAAGGCTCTACCTTGAGGGCACACTGACCGGGATGGGCTGCGGCATCACCTGGAAGGGCGTGGAGACATGGGGCAACTCAGGACAGTCGCAGTACTCAGTCGGCGGAGTGCGGGCGCAGGGCTGGTTCATCGGAAGGAGCGGCTCTGTGGTCGAGAACGCAGAAACGGGGGTCAAACTGTACGGGCCGAGCTACACGGCCAATGCGGGCGGCCTCATCAGTTGCAGCGGCACGACCTTCCGCAACTGCACCATCTCGGTCGAGATTCCGCCATACGAAAACTTCTGGCCTTACCCCTTCCCGCCGGGCCAACAGGGGCAGCCACGCAACTATTCCGCCTCGCTCTCCCGCTGCACCTTCGTAGTGGACGGGGACTATCCGCACGATGCACCATTCCATTCGTTCGTCCACATGACGGGCGTGAACGGCATCAACCTGACGGGCAATTCCTACACCAATACGATGGACACCGAAGGGGCAGAAATAGCGGACTGGGGCTACGGCATCTTCGCCAACGATGCGGGCTTCAACGTGCGGGCTGCCGCCAACGGCAACACCTACCCGCCCAGCAGCTACACCAACTCTGAGTTCAAAGGGCTTGGATACGGCATCTACAAGGCGATGGTCGTCACCAACCGCCCCTACCAGGTCAGGCAGAGCGACTTCAACAACTGCTTCGTCGGGCTGAGGAACAGGGGCGTCAGCGGTGCGACCATCCTGCACAACAACTTCAACCTCGGCCAAGTGCCCTCCGAAGCCGTCACGACGGAGCAGGCGGGCATCTGCTTCGAAATAGGCATATCGGGCTTCACCTGCCAGGAGAACGAGTTCACCAATGTCACCGGGACGGATGCGCTCACCACAATCGGCATCTTCTGCGACAACACGGGCGACTTCAGCAAGGAAATCCGGAAGAACACTTTCACCGGAGTGACGGTGGGCAACCTCGCCAACGGGCAGAACGGGGCCAACCCGGTTGTCAACCCCGATGAAATACGGGGGCTTAACTACCTGTGCAACCGCAACTTCAATATCATTGACGACGGGGCGGAATTCGATGTGGCATCCGGTTGGGTGAGGGGAAAACAGGGGAAGGCCAACTCCCAATCGGTTTTGGGGCATGATGCGGCGGGCAACGAGTTCTCACCGACAGGGACGGACTTCATCAACTCCGGTGCAGGCGACATCGAATATTTTTACGACCCTTTCAGTGCCAACCAGACACCTTTGACTATCATTGGCAACGTGACACCAATAGAGGCACTGGAAAACACCTGTCCTACCGTGTACTGCGAACCGCCCTGCAAGGAACAACACGAGATTGACATCATCAAGACCGAGTACCACGACCGGAAGGGCGACTACCTTGAGGCGCAGGCGGACTACACAGCCAACCCGACCGAGGGCAAACTGCTCGAAATGGCCGGCCACCGGCAGGCCATGGACGAGGCGGCCTACATGGTCGTCATCCACCAGTTGCACGACACGGTGGCCTATCACCGGGACACCCTGATGACGTGGATAGGCAACATGAACAGCGTATCGGCCGAACTGTGGCTGGCCGGCCTCCACCTCGCCTCTGGTGATGCAGCAACGGCACTGCAGTTGCTGGACAACATCCCGAACAACTACACCCTTTCCACCGAAGAACAGGCGGACGTGCAGGCATACCGGGACATCGCCAGCATCTTGAACGGACAGCCTGCTTATGGCCTCGACGGGGCAACGCTCGCCTCCGTCGGCAGTTACGACCAGTCTGGCGGCAACGCCGGGGGATGGGCGCAGAACATCCTCACCCTGTACGGGGCGCACTACCCGCCGAGGTACATTCTTTCGTCCGGTATCGGCGAAAGGTCGGCGGAGGGCAAGGCCAAAGGAGTGGACGGAGCGGCAGGCACGGAAGAACACCTCACCGTGCAGCCCAACCCGGCCAGCAGCCATGTGGAGTTCCGCCTCCGGTGGCCATCAGAAGGTGGCAATACGAGGCTGGTCATCATGGACATGGCAGGCAGGTCGGTACGGGTATTCGACGTGCCGGAAGGAGTCTCGTCCATGAGGTGGGACACCGGGGCCAACCCCTCCGGCATCTATTTCTACCAATTGATTGCTGAGGGCAAAGCCCTGCAATCGGGCAAAATCATCCTCGACAAGTAAGTTTTTTTCACCATGCCCCGCATACGGCTTTTGGACGTGTGCGGGGCTTTAACCGTACTGCCATGAAACGGCCATGCATTCTGTTTTTCCTGTTGCTCCCTTTTTTTACAAAGGCACAGGAAGGGTTCATCAACCACTATGACCTCGGCTATCCGGGAATGGTATTCACCAACCTGTTGCTGCACGAAGATACCTTGGTTGCCTCGGGCATAGTGATTCAGGACACTTTCCCATATCTTACTTTGCTGTCCCTTGCCAAGCTGGACACGAACGGGAATGTACTTGTACATTACGATTACATGGACAGCCTCGGAGCCAACTACTCTTTCGGGGAAACCCCGAGGGGGCTGCTCAGGTGCTCGGATGGTTCTGGGTATATTTTACTCGGCCATGCATTTGAAAGGAATACTGGACTGGCGATGAAAATAGGCAACAACGGAGAACAGGTTTGGGTAAAGGAATTCACGGACAGTAATTCACAACAGGACATTTACCGTGAAATCACTGAGGTCGGCGATGGATACCTAATCGGAGGCTATAAGCAACGGCTGGATTTCAGCACCGATATTTTTGTAAAAAAGATAAACCACCAAGGGGAAGATGTTTGGGAGCGATGGTACGGGACAACCAACAACAGGAGGGACTACTTTGGCGATATTTTCCTTCTCGACAACAACGAATACATCATAGGTGGTAGCACCAGCCAGAACCAAGACATACCCTGGCAGCAGGCGACGAGTACCATCAGGATATTTGCCATAGACAGCCTCGGCAACGAAAAATGGGAATGGGAAAGTGACCCGTCGCTGGAAGAACTGTGGCTGCGGGGGCTGCACATCAACGGCGACGGCAACTGGATATACTCCACCGTCCGGGGCGAGTTTGAGTTCGATGGCTTTATGAGGCGCCAGCCGAGGGTCATCGTGCGGGACAGCGACTTCGACATCGTGAAGGCGGTGGACATGGCCGACTTTGGCGGCAATGTGGGAAACTTTTTCTATGATTTGGTATCTCTTTCTGATGGAGGGTATCTCGGCGTGGGGTCAGTCCGTGTCCCTGTTGATAGTCCCATTATTGCAATTGCCCATTTACGAACATGGATGAGCCGGATGGACATAGACGGCGACACGCTCTGGGAACGCAAGGATTTGGTTTTCCCCGATACGCTGTTCGCTACTGGACAGTATCTCCACTCAGCCATTGAGCTACCGAGCGGCAGCATTATAGCAGCCGGATATTATTCCTCCTTAGCAGATACAAAAGACTGGGGAGTGCTGATAAAGGTTGACAAGAACGGTTGTGTGGACACGATTAACTGTTCGCCGATAACATCAACTATTGCCCCAATCGCTCAGGAAGTCGGAGAAATAAAAGTGTATCCGAACCCGGCAAGTTCGGTTGTCCATTTTGACAGCCCGGAATCCAGCTCATGGGACAGGATAGAGCTGTTCGATTATATCGGGCGGAGGATGGGGGAAGCATCGAATACGAACCAAATGGACATTGGCGGACTGCCTGCCGGGGTTTATTTTGTCAGGCTCTGGCGGTCAAACCGTAGTGCAACAAAAAAGCTTATAAAGGAGTGAAAGCAAGCAATTTTTTAAACCGTAAAAGCACCGCAACATGAAAAATCCAATTCTAACCATCGTACTTGTTTTCTGCACCCTAAGCGGCCTATGCCAGATACCCAACGGGGGCTTCGAGGACTGGGAAACCGTTCAGAATTATGAAAAGCCGCTCTTGTGGCAGACCAATCAAGATACCAACATTTTAAGGTTCATGAAGGACACTTTGAGCGCTGAAGGCGATTATTCCCTTAAAATAGTTCCCGGCACCGGCTCGGCATTTTGGGACTGCCGAAGCATTGCCTGGACATCGGTAAAACTTACCGCCCCCGTTGGTGATGACCAAAGCTTGTATTTCCATGCCCGGTCCATTTCTGACAACCCGTTCGGGGGGACTTACCTTGAGGTGTCGGGGAAATTTTTTGCAGGGGGTACGCTCGTTTCAAATTATGAGTGGAAAAACTTTGACGAAATAGTGGACTTCACGGTCGTGGAACTGCCCATCCCCTCCCCCGATGTTGATTCGCTGACGATAAACATTTTTGGCGGGGCGCTCAACGGTGCCACCGACGGGTGCGGCAACAAGTCCTTTTCATGGGTGGACGGGTTTGAGATACAACCAAGCACCACAACAGATATTCCAGAGGCATTTAGTGAGCCTCAGGTAACTGCTTTTCCTAACCCCGTGGGAGACATCGTCCGTTTTGACAGCCCAAATTCCGGTGCATGGGAGAAGATAGAGGTGTTTGATTATTCAGGAAGGAGGTCGAAGGAAGCATTGAATACGAACCATTTGAGCGTTGGCGGGCTTCCTTCTGGGATTTATTTTGTCAGACTTTGGCAGTCCGGCAGATATAAAATAAAAAGAATAATAAAGAAATGAACACTGGCGATAACAATGTGTATGCGGTCATTTGCCCTAAACGGGCAAACGACGCATACACCAACCGTTCGACGCTACCAAAAAATGAAAAAACAACACGGGACTCAGAGAAAAAAGAGAGAAAGGAAGGAAAAACAAACAAAAACGAGAAACCCCAGGCACGGAATCAATTTTATCTCATAACCAAGGGTTGCCATTTCTTGACGATATTTGTCGGAAGTATGGCAGCTCACAAATTCAAACTGCCATGAAAAAAATTTCATCGCTTATCCTCCGGCGTGCCCTGACCAAGGCGCATTTTCTCAAACGAACACCTATCCCAAGACTGGTGCTTTTCTTCCTGCTGACCGCACCATTGGGGCTGCGGGCACAGCCGGGCCTGCAATGGACTTCTTCCATCAATGTGGGTGACGGGCCGGGCAACCCCGGCACCGGCGAAGACTGGATGCTCGACGTCATCGTCACCAGTTCCGGCAATTACCTCGGCGTAGGCTGGGCGCGGGGAATTGAAAACGTGACCCCCGTCAAGCCCTCCTACGCCCTCTTCACTCCCGGCGGCGCACTGCTGCGCGACGACGTGATAGGGACCGACTACGGCGAACTTTGGAACGTCACCGAAGCGGGCAATGCCTATTACGGCGTCGGAAGGAGGCGCACAAACAACTTGAACAAGGGCTTGTTGGCAAAAATCAACAAGACCACCCTCGACTACACCGCCTACGACATCCTGCCCCCCGGCTACGCCGAGTCCAGATTGCGAGACGTACTCAACGTACAATCCAACGGGCAGGACCAGTACCTGCTCGTTTTCGGGTTTGTCGTGGAGACTGCGGGCGGCACCACCCAGGATTGGATAGCGGCACTGGATTACAACGGCAACATTCTGCACAGCACCGTATTTCCCGCCAACGCTGACGGCGAAGAAACCTTTGCGGCCCAATACGAACTGCTTCCCAACGGCCTCGTCCGCATCTACGCTGCCAATGCGCTTACCATGAAGGCCGATGGCGGTTTCGGGAGTCCGCACGTCAGGCACGATAGGGACGTCCGGGTTACCGTAAAGGACTACAATCCTTCGACGGGCGCCCTGACCGACGTCAACAGCGCCAGCTTTAATTCCATTCACCAAGGCCCACGGGACAATGTGGCCAACGCCACCCTGCAACCTTCTGACATTTTCTTCCTGTTCCCGCCCCTGGTGGTTGACCAGTACCCTTACGGTCCGATGTACAAGAACGTACCGGGCTTGGAACGCGATTTTCCCAATTGCAATGAATCTCAACCCAACGTCCGGGGTTATTACGTCGAGGATTGGTCGGACGGCTCCGACGACCAGCCCTGGAGCCTGGAATTGACGGACGACTACATCGTAGTGTCCGCCGTGCTCAACCGCCTGGTCATGTGGCCCAATTCCAACGACAACCTCGGCCCTGAACCCAACCCCGCCCAACCGGGGCTTTCGTGCGCCATCGGGGACCCCGATTTCCCCTGCCTCGATTATGAATCGGACGCTTACCTTTGGGGGGAAGCCTACCTGCTCTTCATCCGCAAATCGGACCTCGGCCTGCAAAAGGCCACCCACCTTGCCACCATGTCGGGCGGCGACTTCGAAGTAAGGATGACCAAAACCGCCGATGGGGGTTTTGCCGTGGTCGGCTCCGTCACGGGATGCCCCGAAGGCCTGCCCACCGTGGGCGAATCGGAACACATGATGGTGGTAAAGGTGGACGCCAACGGCGACATTGACTGGCGCAAGCATTTCAAGGGCCCCGAAACAGGCTCCTGCGGCTTCGGCATCGCCGAAGGCCCCGGTGGCAACCTGGTGGTGGTGGGCAATACGGAAACCGAGTCATCGCCCGAAGACCACAACTACCTCGTCGCCTCTCTGGGCAGCAGTTGCGACTACACCGCCGACATAGTGCCCAATTCCGGCAACGATTACATCGTTCAGCCCGGCGAAGCGTGGAACACGGACTTACAGGTGCGGGCAAGGGTGGTCATCCCTGCAGGTGTCACCCTTACTATCGAAGGGGAACAGGGAGCGCCCATCACCGTCCAGTTTGCCGACAGCAGGGAAGTCTTCGATTTCAATGACCGCTACCCAATTGGCATTGCCATAGAAAAAGGCGGCAGGCTCATTGTCCGTTATGCCACCCTGACTGGCTGGGGATGCTCGACTGAGAAAATGTGGGACGGCATCGCCGTTTCGGGCGATGCTTCCCTTCCCCAAACCACTGCAAACCAGGGCTATTGCGACCTGCTGGCGGGGGCCGTGGTCCAGAATGCCCGGCTCGGCGTAACGGCTTGCCCACAATGGGTTTCACCATCGCCACCATTGGTAAATACTTATGCAGGCACCGGCACACAGTCCAGCGTTCTGACTTCCACGCTCACCTATGGCGGGACAGGCGGGGCAAGGATAAGGGGCATCTTTGCGACCTTCCGCAACAATTACCGGGACGTGATTTTCATGAAGTACGACCACAACCTCGACCAGAGCAGGTTCTGGTTCGCCAACTTCCTCAGCGACGGCCCCCTTGCCGACCCGAGCGAGATACGCAACCTCGAACCCACCAGCTACGACTACACCGAGCCGAGGGGCACCTTTATCCACGCATCGGCTTGGCACACGAGGGTGGAATTCAGGAGCTGCACGTTCACGGGCAGCAGCGGCATCGTCTCCGAACTAAGGCCAATCGGCATCATCAGCTATGAGGGGAAAATCATCCAGTCGGGCGGCAGCATGAGCGACCTCAAGATTGGCACGGAGATGAACGGCCCCCTCGGCAGCCTGCTGACCAACCTCGACGCCAGGAACGTGACCTTCGACAACTGCGTGCAGGGAATCAACCTGCGGAACTCCGTGGCCGACAAGGTGCAGTCTTGTACTTTCAACAACATACCTGCCACCAACACTTACCTTGGCCTCACCCCGCACGGCGTCTTTGCCCAGTACAGTAAGGCCACCCTTCTAAAGCTGAACACTTTCAGCGGCGTGGGAGGGGCATCAACTCCTTCATGGGGCCTTGTGGTACACAACAGCAGCCAGAACGGCACCGACGTGCTGGAAAACACCTTCGACGGCACCCTTATCGGCAACCAGTTCGAGGGGGACAACAGCAATCTTGCCGCCCGCTGCAATGACTACCAGACGCAGATTGGCGACCGGGCTTGGGAAGTATTGAAATCCGGGAATTTGGGCATCTTGGGCGACCAAGGCAGCTCATCTTCCCTTCAACCAAAGGCCGACAATGAGTTCTTTGCGCTTTGCGACAACGACAACGAGCGGCACATCCACGCCGATTTCGCTTTTAACTACTACGACAAGACGGGCAACCCGCACCCGGCTGACCCGGATTGCGTGAGTGATATTGTGAACTTGGTAATTGTAGGAGAAACAAGCCCATTAAACTGCCTCACATTTGACCCACCTTGCAACGAGCCGGACTGCTTTACGGAATGGAACAACTCCCTCAAGACGCTCAATGACCGCAATCGTGCCCTTCGGGGGCTGTTGCACCCCGGCTTCGACGCCAACGACGAGATGAAGCCTGCCAACTACACTGATGCAATGGCCGTGCTCGCCGACCGTGGGCAGCCGGAAGACCAGATGCTGCGCATCGGCACACTGGCAGGGCAGGGGAACTACGCCCAAGCACTTTCCGAACTGGACCAGTTGACCGGGACTTCCGATGAGATTGTCGCTTTCAAAGGCTACATGAACGCCGTGCTTGCCAGCGGCAACGACCTGATGAGCATCCCGGATGCGGACTACAACACAGCCAAAGGTTATGTGAATGAGGTGAACACCTCCGCCCTCGCCATGTCGCAGGGGCTGCAATACATGCGGGAAGGGGTTTACTATCCCTTAGTCCCTTTGAACGCAGGTATTGGCGGCCGGTCATCGGGTGGGGGACAAACAGAACCGGCACAGACCGGCACAGAGTCAAACGTAGTTGTTTCGCCTAACCCCTTCGTCACTTCTGTGTCGTTTGATTTCAGGAATTTGACCAACAGCGCCTCATACACCATCGAAGCGACCGACCTGTCGGGGCGCATGGTTTGGAGGGGTAAAATGACTGGCAATGGTAAAATCACCTGGGACACTGCCAACCTGCCTGCCGGGGTCTATTTCTACCGCATCCGCTCCGGCCTCGGAGAGGAAGTTGCGAACGGTAAAATCGTAAAAATCAGTAAATAAATTCTTTATCGAAGGGCTGTCAATTTTTTGGCAGCCCTTTTCATTTTTTCGCCATGAGAACGACAATCCTTTTGTTCCTGCTTTGCGCTGGAATCGCCCGTTCCCAGACAACGTATTTTAATATACAGTTTGATTATGACAGTATTTGGAACGCCTCAACCAGCATTATCGAAACTGACAGCTTTTATATAACAGGTGGAGTTTTCGGCACCTTCTCCTATGATACTGCATTTTTATTGAAGTTGGACAAGAGCGGAGGAATCCACTCATTATGGAAAACAGATTTTTTTCCGGAAGGAAAAATCTACGATATCATATCTTCCGCGAACTTATACAAAATAGAAATTAGTGGAAGGATGAATACTAACGCATTTGACGATGTAATAAACAGTGACCTTTTTATTGTTCAGTTAAGCCTGCCATTTTTAGATACTCTCAAAGTCAAGACCTACGGAGTGCCGAATTACGGGGATTACTCCCAAAGCCTGATGTTAAGGACTTCAGACGGTGGAATTGTGCTGACAGGCTATCGTTTTGCCCCCAACCAAAAAGGGAAACTCCTCCTACTCAAAACCGACAGCCTATTGAACCAGATATTCATGAAAACCTATTCCAAAAGTAACCAGGATAACCATACAGGTTTTAACGTGGTGGAAACTTCCGACAAAGGCTTCATCGTCGTCGGCTCCCGCTCATTCAACCAATACGACCGACAAGGCACCTACCTCCGGGTGGACTCGCTCGGCAACCTGCTGTGGTGGAAGGACATTGTAC